>Ga0066639_10000203_pt1 | contig 48690 bp, 53 predicted proteins | sample CryGeyCG2114_010_2_FD_59504 | JGI IMG/M metagenome (GOLD analysis project Ga0066639, IMG submission 59504) | Groundwater microbial communities from aquifer - Crystal Geyser CG10_big_fil_rev_8/21/14_0.10 | ecosystem: Environmental > Aquatic > Deep subsurface > Groundwater | place: USA: Utah...
CCCGCCTGTTTCAGCAAGCGAGCCGCTATAAAAAAGAATGCGCCCATGACCTGATCAACACGTGCTTCTTTGGTATAGTCAAAATCAGTTGCATAATAACGATCCAGCAAACGGGGCGCAATTTTGTGCAGTTTTAAAAGCATTGCCGCGATATCACGCATCCGCGGAAAACGCCTGACCGACGGCTGTGTTGTTCTGTCGGGGTTGAGAAGCGTACAGCCGATTATGCCGGCCTTCGGATGCGTATCCGCAAAATTGAGAATCTTTGAGATCGAATCTTCTGTCAATTCGGTATCTGGATTAAGCAGCAGAATCGACGATCCGTGTGCGATTGCTATTCCTTGATTATTGGCAACCGCAAATCCTTTGTTCTCCGTATTCTGGATCAACGAGACATTCGGAAACGAGCGAACCATATCATGCGTCCCGTCCGATGAGGCATTGTCAACCACAATGACCTCCACGTCGCTCGTGTGCGCGAAAATGGACCGCAGACATTTTCGCAGAAGTTCAGAGACATTCCAGGAGACAATGACAATAGATACATTCATATGAGCGCCTGTCTTAGTATGCCCTATCTGCCTTCGGGCGAGGGGCGTATGTGCATGATACCCATGTTCGCGCAAAAAGAAAAGCGCCGCACAGGCTTAGCCCGCGCGGCGCTTTGTGAATGATCATTTTCTGATTCGCATCATGATCCGTCCGGTATAACGCTCTTCTCCATCACCAATCTCTCCTTCCGCCATAACGATTCCGCATCCAGATGTAGAATGGCTTGCTCCCGCGGTTGCCGACCAATGAGAGTACGAATCCCAGAAAAGCCACGTACAGGTAAATAGGAATCTGTCCGGTATGTCGGATCGGCATGGCTCCCGCGGCCACATAAGCGATAACGAGCAGTATGCTGCCTGCCAACGACAGTCCATTCATATGGCATTCTCCCGTGTTATGGTTGTCATAAAGTGGCAAAGAACCGATCGTGGCAATTTTGCCGAAGTCGATAGTCTCATGTTATACCACGTGGTTCGTATGGATGTCAAAAGAATAGCGACCAAGGGATCGGCCTTTCCCATGCCTTATCCAGCGCCTCACATATCATGTCAGCGGTCAGACCTTTGGGAAGTTTTTCAGCGAGTCCGGACTTGCCCGTCATTATATCGTTTTTGAGGCGAAGTAATGCGAGTTCGTCCGAATCAATCGGCAGCAAAGAATTTTGTTTACCTTCTGCCATTGTGCGCCTTCCTTTCTTTGTTACGTAGGCCACGAACGGACATGCCCGAGATCGCAACCATAAAATATCCAATCAGCACACATGCGCTGATTGTCTCATGAATTTGCTTTGAAACCAGATCCAGACGTGCCGTACAAAACAGTATCAACACCAATACGAGAAATCCGAAGCCAAAGATCATTATCTGCCTAGTTGATGCATTGCCTTCATTGCGTTCCATGGCATCCTCCTGTCGTGACCGATAAAACATCTAGTCATCACTCCCAACCCGAAGTCAACATCAAAGGACCCAGTACTAGTCCTACTATACGCATTACTCTCAATTGGCACCAACCTTTCGGTTTGATTGTCAAAGGCCGTGTTTTTTTTTTATGATTTCAACTGCTTTTTTATAATCATTATACCGCTTCCCGAAACCGATCTTGGTGAATAACGCCGGCATCCACGCACTCATAGTGCCGCCGGGTTTTACGGAAAACAATATCATATCTATCCATTGTCCCGCATGCCCGTGTTCAAGCAATGTCAGCCATAGATCCCAATCCTGCAGTCGCTCTACGGCAGCATCCCATGGGCCGGCCCCGTCTTCTCTGGCATCCTCAAGCGCTTTGCGCCGAACCAGCGAGGTGCTGTGAATATACGGCATCTCCTTCAATTTCTCTGGATTAAACGGCCATAATGTAAACGTTTTCCATCCAAACTTGAAAGACGAATAAGCATACGAAACATCATGGTGTTCGTCAAGAACTGCTGCCATTGCCTCAAGCATGAGCGGCATCATCACAACATCCGCATCGCAGAACAGAATATATTCGCCGCTTGCGCCCTGATATCCGTTGTTGCGCGCTGATGGCGCTCCTTGATTGTTCTGATGCCGGCAGCTCACTGTCGGCATCAGGCAGCTGGCGACTTTTTGTTCAAGTTCGGAATGCGTTATATCGGTTGACCCGTCATTAACAATAATAACCTCTACACCCTCCCCTATTGTTTGATCCTTGATTGACGCCAAACAATCCATGAGCTGTTTGCTCTGGTTATACAGTGGAATGATGACTGAGACCTTGGATGAAAACATACCTTAAAGAGTACTTTTAATATCTAATTGACCTATTGCCCCATAGCCTTCACAATTGTCCGTGCGATTTCTTCACTATTCCCTTGCTCCACCAAAGCGCCGTCATTCCCTATTGCCTCAGGAACGCCGCCGACAGTGGAGCCAATAACTGGCTTACCAAACTGCTGGGCTTCTTTATAAACAATGCCATACCCCTCAAAATCGAACGGATCCTCAATCGGTGTGAGTATGAAGCAGTCGCATGCCGAGAGCCACGCATACTTTTCATCTTCTGAAACCGCGCCGACCAGTATAATACGCGAGTTGTTTTTCGCAAGAGATTCCAGCGCGTGACGCTCCTCTCCGTCGCCAACAACGACATATACAAGGCCAGGGATTCGTTTCCATACCTCGTGGAGTGCGCGAATAACAAAGCTGATGCCCTTGCGCCTGATAAGGCGGCTTATAGTCAATAGAATCGGCTTATGCGCAAGATGATATTTTTCCCGGAGTTCATTTCCGAGGGCGGAATAATCCTCCGTGCTTATTTTCCTGATCTTCGGATACGAGATACGCGCACGGCCGGGATCAATCGAATAGCGGCTGAGAATCTTCGCGGTTGCATTGCTGTTTGCGACGATTTCATCCGCACTCAAAAGGATGCGACGAACCCAAAAACCTTTCCATGGCGATCGCGCAGGAAGCACTAGGTCAAGTCCATGGACATAGACTCGATACGGAACATCAAAAAGCAGTTTCCACACATAGGCAATATACCCAATCGGCAGAACGTGCGACACCCACAATGAATCACGCCCATGACGGCGGAATTGATCGCGTATGGTCCACGCAAGCGGAAGCCATACCGGCCATTTATCCCAGAATGTATCCTGTGCGCGGATAATCTGAACATCGCCATGGTCACGAACTTCACCAGCGAGATAGGTCGCGATGCCGCCTATTTGCGGAGGGTATTCCATTGTTATCAATAAAGGTCTTTTCATACATGATCACAGTAATGTTGGCGGTGCGAATTTTACTTGTTATAATTGCAACTCGTTCCTTAGCTTGTTTCACGCCAATCGCGGAGGTCTATCGTGCAACAGTTCGCTTATGACGTTAAGATTTTTTCGGAAATTTTTGGTGTTCTATTGATCATATCGGTGTCCGGCTTACTAAGCTTGGCATACGCATATGCAATAGCCATATTTTTACAGACATCAGCCAGTCGTAAACCCACAGGGAACCGCAACGCTTGCTATTTATTAAGAGAGTAGCATTTTTATTTTCTTTTTTGTATTATTGACAAAAAACAACAATTTTGTTACTATATTAAATTCAATTCCAAACAATGTACTTTTAAAAACAAGGAGGGCGTCATGCTCAAACTGCTTATAACAGTATTGAATGCCTTTTCTCGCGCCCGACAGACATATGATCTCGGACAGTACTTGTATCGGGCAAGTATCTGGCTGTATCGCTGTCTGTTCGTTGGCTTCGGCGGCACTGGCAAACCAAACCGTACGCCAACTCGCGAATATCAACGGCGAACACCTGTCCCCCGCTACGCATTCACTGAAAGACAGCAGTGTTCACGTCGATTCATGCGCGACTTCAGACGAGCATGTCGAAGGCAGTATTGCACCTATGACGCGTATGGCATACGCCATTGCGGCAGGCGTCGAAACGGCCGCGCGCACATTGATCTCACCACATAACGAAAAGGGCCGCTATCTCATGATAATTGGCCCTTTTTAAATACCTGGCGGATCCACTTTCGGTCAGCCTCTCCATAGAATCGAAGCGCAATGAGCATGCTGATATATATGGTTGCTCCGGCAGGAATGGTAACCAAAAACGTGTAGTCGCGCATAAGCCATATGATACTCACCGCCATGAAGCCTGATGAAACGACAAGCTTTATAATCGATATGACCACGTGTTTATTAACCACCGAAATAATACTGCGGGCTTTGTGCCATCCCAAAAACACAATAAGCACGCTACTCGCGAGAGACGCGTACGCGGCGCCAATCCATCCATACAGCGGGATGAGTATGAGATTAAGCGCGACAAAAAATGTGAGTTGAATGCCTCGATTGATCGTGTTGCGGCGCTCATTTCCTGTCGCGTTGAGCAATGAACCGAATGGATACTCGATATACAGAAAAATAACAGCCCATATCAAAATCTGCAGTCCCGCGATGGACGCCGTGAACTCGGGCCAGATCCGAGAAATGATTTCATTGGCAAGCAAATAGATGCCAACAGCAATGGGAAGCGAAATAGCAAGAAGAAGTTCAAGCGTTCGGGTGAAGGTATGCTGAAGACGTTCGCGTGAGTTTATCGCGTAATTGCTCATGGCGGGATACACGGCCGCCGTGATGGCGAGCGCAACAAACGGAAACGTGAATACAACCTTGGCCGGTATGGAGTACAAACCAACCGCCTCATTGCCGCTTATGTTCTTTATCAGAATCGTATCAATGGTGTTGTACGCTTTGATGAATCCGGCCGCGAGAAAGAACGGAACCGCTTTATAGAGCCATGTTATTGAATCGCTGTAGCTGAATATCGGGATAAGCGATGAAAATCCCGCTTTTCTGGCAACCAAAAAACCACTATACGCAATATGCCACACACTGCCGAGCAGAATGACGAAAAGCAGTACCCGCAGATCGTTTGTCCGATTGACCGCAATGAGCCCAGCGCAGAAAATCAATGTTTGGAAAACAGCCGTTCCAATGGATTCATACCACAGATTCTGCAGGGAACGGAACAACGCGTAGAAAAAAGCGGTGAACGCGTCCAGGAGCATGATAATAGACGCGATCCCGATGAGCACGAGCAGGGTTGAATCATACCCAAGAGCGAGTCCTGAAACAAAAAGAAGCGCCGCACCCGCAACAGCGCATGAGATCCTAATGCCCAGAAATAACCTGAATCGGCGCTCCTGATCCTCTGTCTTTTGCGCGAATGTGCGGATGACCATGGGAACAAATCCAACATCAACAACCAGCGAGAAGAATGCGGCAAAGGAAAGGGCGAACAAATACGTGCCGAGTCGCTCCGGACCGAGCATCCGCGCGATGATACTGAAATATGCAAATGACAATATCTTTTGATATACCAGCGCTACCGTATACATGATGCTCGAACGTGCGACTTTTTGTGGACTGTGTGTTTCCTGCATACTCCTAGTATGACATAGAATTGACATTTTTCGTACCATCAAAACAGGCACCGAACGGTGCCTGTTTAGTATGATTATTATCGCTTGCTCCACTGGGGTGCGCGGCGAGCTCGTTTGAGACCCGGCTTTTTGCGTTCTTTTACGCGTGCGTCAACTGTTAGGTATCCTGCTTTTCTCAGAGCGGGTTTTAAGGTCTCGTTCTGAACGACGAGCGCGCGTGCCACGGCAAGGCGAATCGCCTCAGCCTGTCCGGCAGGACCGCCGCCAGAGACACGAACACCAACATCAATATCCTGATCCTTTCCAACTTCTTTCAAGGACGCTTTAGCTACCTCAACAAGCGCCTTATACGCAAAATGGTCCGAAATGTCACGATGGTTGACCAAAAAACGCCCTTTTCCTCTTGCGTATATCTTCGCGTTCGCGGTTGCCGACTTGCGGCGGCCGGTACCGGTGTGGTACTTGCGATTGCTGAACGGATTTCCCTCTGTCTTTTCTTCTTGCTGTGTCATAGCTTTATTCATCCTTGATGGTCAAACGTTTTATCATACTCCTTCGAAGAGTATTCTTTGGCAACATGCCATAAATCGCTTTTCTAAGCACTTCATGAGGCCGGCGCGCGAGAAGCGTTTTCATATTCTCTGATTTCAAAGCGCCGACATGTGTTGTCGGACGGTAGTACATCTTCTGCTCCAACTTGTTCCCGGTAATGCGGACAGCGCTAAAATCAGTTACCGTGACAAAATCACCGGTATCGCGGTAGTTCTCAAAATCCGGCTTGTTCTTTCCCATGAGCAGCTTCGCTGCTTCGCTCGCTATTCGTCCGAGCGATATGCCTTTCGCGCTGATTGTATGATATTTGCGATCCATATTCTTATTCTACCAATGAGATTTGTGCTTTTTCCGCGCTGTCTCCGTCGCGTCGCGTGGTGCGCCGTATGCGAAGATAGCCGCCTTTTCTGTCCTTATACTTCGGTCCGATAACCTCAAAAAGTTTCTTTACTGCATTCTTGTGGCTCAGTTTGACGAGCGCGCGGCGCCGTGCGGCGAGGGAGTCTTCTTTGGCGCTGGTTATGAGGCGCTCAACATACGGACGAAGCGATTTTGCCTTCGCCACAGTTGTCTCGATTTTTTCGTGCAAAATAAGGCTCGTCGCCTGATTTGATATCATCGATAATCGATGCTCGTGAGTGTAGCCCGGTAGTTTTTTATTCTTCTGGTGCCGCATATGATAACTACAACCTATTCTTTCTCTTCTGTTGCTTCTGATGTCATTTCATCAGCGCTAGGCTCCTCAGGCGCAGTTTCTTCCGCAACGCTTTCGGATGAAGCATCTTCCGCGCTATCCTCCGCCGAAATGTCGCCGTTCGATACAGCCTCAATAACTGTCGCGTAGTGATTTTGGAGAATATCTGATGACATTTTTACCGCCTCTTCAATACTGATAGCGCCGCTGCTTTCAATCTGCATGGTAATTTTGTCAAAATCAGTCCGACCGCCAACGCGGACATTGTCAACCTGATAGCCCACCATCACAATCGGCGTAAATATGGAATCAATGGCAATGGCGTTTACTTCCATCTCTTCCTCGTCTCGCGACTCAACAGTCTCATACCCGCGCCCCTGTCTGACCCAGAGGGTCATCTCAATGGAGGCAGCCTTATCGGTCAATGTAAGGATTGGCTGCTTGGGATTAACAACTTCGATGTCGGAATTCTTCTCAATATCTCCGGCAGTGATTATCTTTTCTCCGGTCGCCTTAATTTCGAGTTTGACCGGTTCGTCGCTGAAAGATTTAAGATTCACGCGCTTCAAATTGAGCGAAATGTCAACGACATCCTCTTTGACATAATCAACTGACTTGAATTCGTGCTCTACGCCCTTAATCTTAAAAGCGTAGATCGACGCGCCCGGCATTGAGGAAAGCAAGACGCGCCGAAGCGAGTTGGCGATGGTTGCGCCATATCCTGGATACAGCGGCTCGATAGTAAGCGTTCCCTTAAACTGGTTTTCCTCGTCAAGGGCAATGCGTACGTTTGTTGGTAATGGAATTGAGTGCATAGCTATGGTTAAAAATGGTTGATGTTATTAGCGTGAATAGAATTCAATGATCTGTCTCATGTCGATCATGCTCTTTGGCTCCTCAAGATCAGGAATAGCAACCATTTTTCCTTCTCCGCCATCCCGAATGAGCCATGACGGCAATGCGCGTTCAATCGCCTTGAGTGACGCTTTTACGCTTTCTTTTTCAGCAGCCTTTGGTTTTACGGAAATTGAATCGCCGACACGGATCGTGCATGATGGAATATTGCACGATTTGCCGTTTACAAGAATATGTCCATGAGAAACAAACTGTCGCGCGGCCGGCCGTGTTTTGGCAAAACCCAGTCTGTACACAACATTATCAAGACGCGCCTCGATCATGCCAAGCATCACCTGTCCGGTGTCACCGGTCTGACGCAAGGCTTTTTCGTAATAATTGCGAAACTGTCTTTCCAAAATGCCATAGATCCGTCGGACCTTTTGCTTCTCGCGAAGTTGATTCCCGTACTCTGATCGCCTGTTCCATGTCCCTTTTGGTCCATGGACACCGGGAAAATAACCGCGGCGGGTCAACGGCGATTTGGCGGTTCCCGCTTTATCAAGGTCAGGATGCAATTCAATGCCCTCTCTTCGTGAACGCTTATATTTTGGTGCTAGGTCTCGTGCCATACATTATACTCTACGTGGTTTTTTCTGACGGGGCCCATTGTGTGGAATGGGAGTCCGATCGTAAATCGATGCAATCTGAACGCCAAGACCGGAAAACGCGCGTATTGCGGCTTCACGGCCGAGTCCTACGCCTTTGACGAATACGTCTATTTCCTTAAGTCCTGATGATTTTATAAATTCCTCCATACTGCGGACAACTTGGCTCGCGGCGAACGGGGTTGATTTTTTAGGACCCTTGAATCCCACTCTTCCGGCTGATGCCCAGGAAAAGATATTGCCTTCTTTGTCCCCGATGCTCACAATGGTGTTGTTGTATGTTGAAGAAATATAGACAACTCCTTTGGTAAGGACAACCTTCCCCTTTTTCTTCTTTTTGACTGTCTTTGCTTTAGTATTCTGTGCCATACGAATAGATTAGGTCTTCTGAGCTGACGGTTTCTTTCCTGAAGACGCCGTCTTTCTGACGTTGCCGCGCACGGTGCGTGAATTGGTCTTTGTGCGCTGTCCTCGAACCGGAAGATGCTTTCCATGACGAATGCCGCGCCATGCGCTGATTTCGCGCAGTCGCTTGATATTGCCCATCACCCGCCGAGCCAGATCCCCTTCAAGCTCTATTCCTCGTTTTTCGATCTCGGTTCTGATGGTATTAACCTCTTCCTCGGAAAGATCCTTGGTACGGCGTGATTCATCGATCTTAGTTGCGCTCAATAGCTCCTCGGCGGTTGTTCTGCCGATACCACGAACATAGGTGAGCGCTACAACGATTCTTTTGTTGTCAGGGAGATTCACTCCCGCGATACGTACTGCCATAGATTAGCCTTGACGCTGTTTGTGCTTAGGATTTTTACAAATGACGACGAGACGGCGCTTTCGGCGGACCACTTTGCAGTCGCGGCAGATAGGTTTTACTGATGCTCTCACTTTCATATATAGTTTGATTCGTCACGCCACAGCCGGCATGTATTAATAGCGATATGTTATACGCCCTTTAGTCAAATCGTATGGGCTCATTTCCACTTTCACTGTATCTCCGGGAAGCAGTCTGATTTTGTACATTCTCATCCGTCCGGAAAGATGCCCCAGAATCCCGTGTCCATTAACAAGTTCAATGCGGAACGTTGCATTTGGCAACGTCTCAGTGATTGATCCGTCAATTTCAATAAAGCCTTTTTTATTGACCTGAAATCCTTCTGGTTGGCCACCCGCGGGGGCTAATGGTTTTTGGTCAGAATGTGAACCGTTTTGATCGACCATGCTTTGAGCACAAAATAAACTACCTAAGAGACTATCTCTTAAATAACAGTACCTGTTTTCCTTTTATTTTTCACGAATATACACGAATATAGATGGGTGTATGTTAATAGAGTTTAGTGGCTTTGTCAACTCAGAGGTGCGGAAAACTATATTTTAGGCTAAAATAGGGCTTTTTCCTTTATGTTAGATATTTTTAAAGTCGACAGACTCGTGCAACGTAAGACCAATCCTGTCTCGTGCTTGCATTTTGACATAGCTCAGCAACTGCACGAGTTGGTCAACCGTTGCCTTGTCGTCGCTTGTCACGGTATTGTTGTCACCGGTTATGCGAATACCGCCAAGTTCAAACTCCCCCATGCCAAGCTGTGTGATAATCCATCCGGCCGGCACCGTGCCCGCGCTCTGCCATTGTGCTCCATCATCCACATCATCCTTTTTGAGCGCCGCAGGATCAAGCGCGGCCCAATCCTGCCATGCCACGTCTTTAAACACGGGAGTGATCATCTTAGGAAGTTTTTTGCTCAGGTCAATAGCAATCATACGCTCGTCCTTCTATGCTTCATATCGAGCGCGTGTAATGCGTGCTGAACTCGCGCCACAGTAATGACTGTGAAAAAGAAGACAAGGCTGACGACATACGGCAAATATATTTCAAGCGTCCTGACGCCAACGTACATGATGAGCGTATTGGCAAAAATTATAGCAAGACGGCCCTCGGTCGGGCCAAGTTTGAAATAGCTTATCTTGAACGAGTCAAACGCCGCGTACGCGAGAAAGGCGTTCGCCATCATGGTTGCTATGTTGACCAGAATGGCGAATATCCAGTAAACAGAAACGCCGCGCGTCAAAAGGGAGAAACCGATGAATATGGATGACATAAACACAAAATCAAGAAGATGATCCATATACATGCCCCAACGGACCAATCCGGAGTTGCGATATCGGCCTACAGCCCCATCAAGAGAATCAGTGAAATAATGCAGTACAATAACCGCTGAACTTCCCCACAACCAATAGATGTTTTCACGTGCAAGATGGGAGAACAGAAGAATGAGCGCGATCCAGACGATGCTCACCAGTGTCAGGTTGTACCCATTCAAAAACGCCGGCACATGCGGCACCATGCGCCCAATAAGTTTTTGTTCCATATCCCATAACAGGGACGCGCCTACTTTTTTGTTGTCAGAAAATGTTTTTTCAGTCATATTATGAAATCAATAGTACGCCGCCCACAATGCACGCTACAGCGATCAGTTTATGAGCCATCACGCGTGTGCCCACCTCCTCCCGTAATATCTTGGGAAACCACCTGCTCGCAATGAACGCGAACAGAAGAAGGAAGAGTGGCTGTGACGCCGCGAGTGAATTAACAAGTGTCACGTAGCCCAAAAACATGGCCATGGTGAATAAAAACGTCGCGCAAAAATCCATTAATTCCATAAGCCCTAAAAGCTTTATGACCTTCTTCCCATGCAGGCGAACCGTATTTTTAATATCCGCAAACGAATAGGCCAGAACCGGAACGAGCGCGATCGCCTGGCCTATCATGATATAAAAAAGCACGGTCCAGTATGTCGTTGCGCCCATTGTATGCTTAACCGCCGTATTTCCGATCGCGACCGTCGCTGCCGCTAGCATAATAAGCCAAAACGCTTTTGATAGCCTCAGGCGCCTTCCGGTCTCTTTTGGGGAAAGCAGTATCGCGCCAACAACAATCACCACTACGCCGATGTATGTCCGTGTTGTGAATACCTCGCCAAGGAATACTGCCGCAAACAGAGCCGTGAAGAGCGGCAATACATGGAACAGTGGCGCAAGACGCGATATCTCATCCATGGTAATCGCGCGAAAGTAAAATATCGCCGCGACGATGTTCAGCATACCGCCCAATATTGCCAAAAGTTTCAGGTCATTCGGTATTCCGCGCACCAATCCCAAGGAACCAAGCGCCACTGCAATAAGCACGGAAACGACTCCGCTCAAGCTCAACATCACGAGCGGATTCGTGACATATCGGCTTACAATGTGTTTATCGACGATATTCACGCCAGCCCACAAGGCGGCTGCGAGAATGGCGAATAGTTGCCAGATCATAGGTTGCTATCTTTCTAGAAACAAAGGATCAACGACTCCCCTCTTTCCGATCCGCAAATACAAAAGGAATGCCGGGACGATGAATGGGAACACGCCATACAGCGTGTCGCTGGCTGAATGTGAATCAGCATCAACAAAAAGAAAAATATGAACACAAAACAGAGCGAGCGCGAGGCAGACAATAATACCCTCCCATGAGGAAGGAATATACAGCCAGCCTGCCTTTTTGAACCATTGATTTTTCATATTTACGTTTTTAAAATTGACTGCTCTCAATCGCTATAAACCGGCGCGGTTATTACAATACCAGCCTCCTCGCGACTTGATCAACGTCTCCGGCGCCCATAACAAGAATAACAGCATCCTTGCGCGCGAGTTCTTTTGCACGCTTTTCCGCGTCAGTAAGCGTTGGTTCATATTCCACCGCATCCTCTCTTAGGGTAGCGGGTTCTGCAACACAGTGATCCCGTACCGCTTCGGCAAGTTTCTTTGAGGTTACATCCTGGTCATGCGCCTCTTCCCTGCCCGCGACGTCGTATATCTCGAGCAATACGAGCCTGTTCGCGCGGTCGAACGCGGCTGCAAAATCATCAAACAGCATTTTTGTACGGTTGTGCTGATGCGGCTGGAACACGGCAATAATGTCCATATGTTCGCCGTACCATTTGCGCGCGGCGTCAATGGTCGCGCGGATGCCATCCGGATGGTGCGCATAATCCGAGATAACGAACGCGCCATTATACACGCCCACGTATTCAAATCTGCGCCATGTGCCATCAAAGCTAGTGAGCGCCTTTGTTATCTTTGGCCGCCGCACGCCCGCACAGTCAGCCGCAACAGCGGCCGCGAGAGCGTTTTGTATGTTGTGCCTGCCCGGATATTTGAGCGACACATATCCCCAATCCTTGTCATCATCAACAATGTTAAAACTGTTCTCGCCCATGATGCCTTGCTTTTCATAGAGCGCGATATCACCGGATGATCGCACCCCTTTATCGCCCTTAACGCCAAAGACGCGAATGTTCTTATGCGCAATAGCAAGTTCAGAAAGCATAGCATCGTCGCGGTGTAATATGATGAACCCTTCAGGATCGACGCTTGAAAGCCATTGTTCAAACTGCGTCTTGATATCATCTGCGTCGCGGTAATAATCAAGATGATCAAGCGCCAAGTTGGTCACAACCGCAATGTATGGCTTGAATTCATGCATGTGTCCATGATACTCGTCTGCCTCAATAACCAGCCAATCGGATGAGCCGATGCGTATATTGCTGTGCCATGCGAGCACTTTCGTGCCCACAACAACAGTCGGATCAAGCCCGGCGTTCACCAGAATATGTCCAAGCATCGCTGTTGTGGTGCTTTTTCCGTTCGTTCCGGAGACGGCGATCACTTTTTTGCCTTTGGCGTACTCCCCCCAAAATTGAAACGCGGACATCTGGGGTATCTCCAGATGGGCTGCCGCAAGACGCTCCGGATTATCGTTCGGAATAGCTTCTGAATACACCAGAAGATCAGTCTTCTTATCGACATGCTCTGCGGAATGCCCCAAATACATCGTGATACCCTTTTCCCGAACCATGTCAGTGATCGAGCTTTCTGCAACATCGGATCCGGCCACTATAATACCCTTGCTCGCGAGCAATTGCGCAATAGCGGACACGTTGATTCCGCCGATACCAACAAGGTGCACCTGTTCAATATTATTCAGTTCCATAGGCTATAGACTCTAATATACCGACCATCTTTTGTCGACTGTCGCGCGGCATGAGCCCGCTTATCTTTGAGCCAAGCCCGGCACGCTCCACTGTCGAACTGACGAGATGCAAAATCTTTTCAAGCGCTTGGTCATCCAGCTGGTCTTCGCGGAAAAAGAATGCGGCGTGACAACCGGCGGCATGCGCCGCATTATCTATCTGGTGCGTATCCGGCATGGGAACAAGGATCGCGGCTTTTCCCAAAAAAGATAGTTCGCTGATGGTTCCGATCCCTGCGCGCGACACAACAACATCCGCGAGCGCGAGTACGTCGGCCATCTCGGAACTTAAGAACGGGACCTGGTGATAGTGATCATGCTTCCTTTCGGGCTCCCCTTTTCCCTGCCCGGTGATGTGGATCAGTTCCGATTCTCGAACAAGATCATCCAGATGATCCCACACCCAGTTATTAATCCGCTGGGCGCCGGTACTGCCGCCCATGACAAGCAAAACCGGCCTATCTGAATTTTTTATATGGAATCGATCACGGCCCCGTTCTTTAGACCCGTGATTTAATTCAATGCGCACCGGATTACCCGTGTGAACTGTTTTCGCGCGCGGAAAGTCGCGCAACGATCGTTCAAAACTCACTGTAATGCGCTCGGCGCAAAAGCTGGTCAGGCGATTGGAAAGACTGGGTCTGATATCCTGCTGATGTATGAGCACTTTTTTTCTCAGTACCCATCCTGCCCAAACAACCGGAACAGACACAAACGAACCGGCACCCATGACGACATCCGGTTTTATAGTCAATATGACGAACAGCGAACGAATGAATGCGATTGCCAAATTGAAAGGCAGAAGAAAAAGATACAAAGAAGCGTACCGCGGAAGTTTTGCTTGCGGAACCCATTCATACGCAATATTTCTTTTTTCAACCATTCGACGCTCAGGCCCCTTTCTTGTGCCCACCCAAAAACAATCCCATTCTTTGTTGGTGTGGCGGATCTCTTCGCAAACCGCCAAAAGCGGATTAACGGATCCGAGCGTTCCACCGCCGGCAAAAAGTATTTTCATGTCCTCTGTTTGTCAATGTTAAGTAGAATGCCGATGCCGGCAAGCGTTATAATAAGCGAGCTTCCTCCATACGACATAAGCGGCAGCGGCAATCCCGTCAGAGGAAGGACATTCAACATAGCCGCGATATTCACAAACGCCTGCGCCGCGATCCATATTGCGATTCCCACTGCCGCGAGCTTGCCGAACATGTCGGGAGACGATCGGCTGATCGCAATGCTTCTTAGGAAGAAAAAAACAAATACCGCTATCAGCGCAACGCTGAAGAAGAAACCAAGCTCCTCGGCAATGACCGCAAAAAGAGAATCACCAACAACTTCAGGTAAATAAAAAAATTTCTGGCGAGAGTGGCCTAAACCGAGCCCAAACAAGCCGCCGCTGCCAACGGCAAGAAGCGCCTGCGTGATGTGATATCCGGTTCCCTGCGGATCAGCTGACGGGTTCATAAATGCCAAGAGCCTATCAAGCCGGTATGGGGCTGTTTTGATCGCGACGCCTACCATGACAGCGCCCGCGCCTATGAGTGAGAGAATATGCCGCACATCAGCACCACCGACAAAAAAAAGGACGCCTCCAATGAGTGCAATAAGGAGAAAAGAGCCAAGATCCGGCTGCTGCAGTATGAGAAAACCAATGGTTCCCATAAGAATGACAAACGGCACCAGTCCCGCCTTTATGTCCTTGATAAGCCATTCACCTCGTTCGCTTATCCACGCTGACATATACAGAATGAGCGTCAATTTAACCAACTCAGACGGCTGGAATGAGAATAATCCGAGATTTATCCATCGTTGAGCGCCTTGCCCTGAAACGCCAACACCCGGAATAAGCACCAACACCAAAAGCACGATACTTCCCACAAGCATAACAAGAGACCATTTTTGCCACTGGTGGTAATCAATGCGGTATGCCGCGAAGAGCGCCATAAGCCCTATAGCAAGGGCAAAAAGCTGTCTTTTTATAAAAAACGCACTATCGCCGAAACGCTCCAAACCAACGGCAACAGAAGCTGAGAATAACATGATCAACCCCAGCACAATAAGTATGGAAACGATGACGACGAGCGCGCGGTCAGGGCCCTCGTATGTCTTTTTTGAATGATTGAAGAGATTAAATTTCTTCATAGCTCGCCTACAGCGGAGACAAACGCGTCGCCGCGCTCAAACTCATGGCTCCAGAGATTAAAACTCGCGGCAGCCGGGGAGAACAGTACAACATCACCCTTACGCAGATCCTGAGCGGCAATCTCATGCACCAAGGCGCGAAGGTCAGTGTGATTTTTAGTAATGTGCCTGTAGGAACCTAATGCTTTTGCCTGCTTGGCGCTCGCGTCACCTGAGAGCAAGTACACTGACGAGCAATACTTTCGCACTTCGCCGGCCCAATCGCCATAATCAAGCTTCTTGTCGGCCCCTCCCGCAATCAAAATAATTTTTTTCTTTCTCGCGGATCCGAATCGCTTGAGTGCCGCTATTCCCGCAACCGGTGTTGTGGCAGTTGTGTCATTGACGTATATTATTCCGTTCATGGTGCGCACAACCTCTTCGCGTCCTGACAGTTTGGGAGGATGTTTGAGCGCAAAAGCAATATCAGACGAGCGAGCTCCCAACAGGCGCGCGGCTGCTATCGCCGCCAGAACATTACTCACATTATGCTCTCCTAAAAGCGCATTTGCTGAGACCGGTGCAATTCGCAGGCTCTTCTTTCCATTTCTGGACCAAAACCATCCCTTTGAGATATATGAACCCTGCGCACGGTGATCACGGCGCCCAAACAGCACAGTTCGGGAACATGCTTCCTTCTGCCAATCACGCAACACAGCATCTTCGTTATTTAGAACGAGATAATGTGAATTTTTTTGATGCTTCCAAATTTCTTTTTTCGCGCAGTAGTACCCCGCGAGCGTCTTGTATCTATTTAAATGGTCAGGATACAAGTTCGTGACCACGGCAACATCAGGAGCCGCTTTAATAATATCAAGACCCTCAAGCTGCCAGGACGAAAGTTCAAGCACAACCATGGTATCCGAAGAAATGCGATCAACGACATCCAGCATAAACGATGTCTTTATGTTCCCAGCCAAAACAGTATTAGGATCCTTGCGGCTCAATATAGCCGCTATGAACGCCGCGGTGGTTGACTTGCCCCTAGTTCCCGTTACCGCGACGATCGGGGATTTGCAGCGATTAAAAAAAAGCGTTGCTTCGTTGTATATCGGTTTTCCGAGCGAACGCGCGTGCTCTAGCATGTGAGATTCACGAGGAACTCCGGGGTTTGCGACAACATAATCAGCCCATTCAATATCTTTTAAGTGATGCGCTCCCAGCCTGTAGCGGATGCCGCGATAGCGTGAGAGCGATTTGAGAGATGAGGCAAGCACTGATCTTTTTTTAAGATCCGACACAAGCAGACTGGCGCCATGCCGAGCAAGCCAGCGAGCAGTCGCACCTCCGCCGCCGTGCAGACCAAGTCCCAAAATAAGGATTTTTTTGCCGCGAATTGGAATTGTTTCTTGCATATCTAAAAAGCGGTCTTATCAACCAAAAACAGTATCACCCCCATGACAGCAGTAACAGCGGCAATAACCCAGAAACGCATCACTATCTTTGGCTCGCTCCAGCCGATGGCCTCAAAGTGGTGATGCAATGGCGCCGACAAAAACACTTTCTTATTTCTCAATTTCTTCGAAGACACCTGCACAATGACAGAAACGGATTCCAACACGAACAAAAAACAAACAACCGGCAAAAGCAGCGCCGTATTTGTAAGCATTGCCACAATGCCAAGGGTCACCCCGAGCCCCATGGCACCGGTATCTCCCATAAAAAACCGAGCGGGGTTGATATTGAACCAAAGAAATGCGAGCAATGCGCCCACAATAACGCCACAGAACGATGCGAGATCGTATTTCCCCACAACAAAAGCCATGGTTCCGAACGCAGAAAAAGCAGCCAAAAGCAATCCTCCCGCGAGACCGTCGAGACCGTCGGCTTCATTCACCGAAAAGGCTGTGGCAACAATGATAAAAATAAATATTGGAATATACCATGGCCCGATCTCAAAATTCCCCGCGAACGGAATGTGCAGCAAGTCCCAATCAAGCTTGAAGAAGAACCAAATCGAACCAACAGCCGCAATTGCCGTGTACACTCCCAATCGATACAGAATAGGCAGCCCGTTCTTGAATATTCCCCTGCCTCGAATGTTGAGCCAGTCATCAGCCAAGCCCGCAAGAGAAGAGAGGATTAACGCGCCAAGCGGAAGCAGTGTTTGTCCTCTATTCAAAAAATTGAATCGTGCGAACAAAGAACCAGGCGCATATTGAGCGGCATAATAAAAGAACAGCGCAACTACGAGCACCGTCATCCAGACCAAAACCCCGCCCATGGTCGGCGTGCCCTCTTTCGCTTGATGCAGCTTAGAAAAAATAGGCGCGAGCGACGCTGAGCGTATTTTTTTGCCTATGCGGTAGCGGTACAGCACATACGTCCACGAAGGCGTCAGAAGAAATGCGAGTATGAACGCAACCGTAGTCAGTACGAATATTTTTATGACAGGAAAAAGTGATATATCGACCATACGCTATGAAATCGCCTTTAGCACACTCAATAAAAATCCTAATCCCAAAAATAATTCAAGCAGAATAGTGGCAACAAGCAGATACCGCGTCACAAAACGCTCTCTTCGGTAGAAGCCAATAAGAATACTTGCATTTGCTCCGGCTATGGCCGTAGCAAGCACCGGGTAGAGAAACAGATCAAAGCGCGGGCCAAAACGATCAAATCCAAAATAGACCGTGTAATGAAGCGGGATAAAATCTGAGGAAATAGCCCATCGCCATATTGCGACAAACCAGATTGCCCCCAAAAGGAACAAAAGCGCTCCCAATAACGCAACTATGTCGATCCTGCCTCTCAATTTACTAAAAATCATAAAAATAGCATACCACTTTTTTTCCTTTTAGTCGAGATTCGGGAAAGCGATACACACGGCTATGGTCTTGTTAGGGACTATGTATTTCTGTTATAATTAACGCGTAAAAAAATAAAAGAAAATAAAAAAGACAAGATGCTCTCGGACAACAAAATTCAGGAAATCCTGAAGACAAACAATATCCTTGATGAGGAAGAAATAGCAAAATATCTCAAGGATGCGGAAATAAAAAAAGAAAGCCTCGAGCAATACCTGCTTGAGGCACAGATCATCGATGAAAACATATTGTACAACGCGGTAGCCACGTTCTATAACCTTCCGTTCGTCAACTTGCGCGAAAAGAGTATCGACAAAGATATTCTTTTTTTGATCCCTGAACCGCTTGCCTCAACCTACCAGATTATCGCCTTCGAAAAAAGCGACCAAGCGCTGTCAGCTGCGGTCACGGATCCGGAAGACATTCAAACCATTGAATTCATTGGGAGAAAAGTGAATCTTCCTGTCTCGCTTTTTATTACAACGCCAAGCGCGATCAAAGACGCTTCAAAGCTCTACCACCAAAGCCTTGAAACAGAACTTTCCAACATTCAAAGCAAAACAGGCGGAAAACTGACCGCCACGGGCCTTGGCGGCGGCGGGAACGAAAAAATCGGATCAACTGGTAATCTTGAGGATCTGGCAAAGGACCTGCCGGTCATACGCGTCGTCGACACTTTGCTTGAATACGCTATTTTTGAAGGCGCCTCAGATATTCACATTGAGCCCGCAGAAAATGCTGTTTTTGTACGATACCGCATTGATGGCGTTCTTCGTGACGTCATGACGCTTCCGGTCAACCTGAAAGAAGGAATAACCGCGCGTATTAAAATTTTATCCAACCTTAAGCTTGATGAACACCGATTGCCGCAGGACGGCCGATTTAAAATAGAAAACAAGGATTACCGGATCTCTTTTCGCGTGTCTCTCATTCCGGTCTACGACGGCGAAAAAATAGTGATTCGTCTTTTAGATGAAGGGAAAAAACATTTGACGCTCGAACAGCTTGGCCTACAGAGGAACGCACTCACTATTGTCAAAGAAAACCTGGTAAAACCGAACGGCATGCTGCTTGTCACCGGACCGACCGGAAGCGGAAAAACGACGACCCTTTACACCATGATGGATATCTTAAACACGCCTGAAGTCAACATCGCAACCATTGAGGATCCGATTGAGTATAGAATGCCAAGAGTTAATCAAAGTCAGGTGAATCCAAAAATCAAATTCACGTTCGCGGCAGGGCTCCGATCATTGCTTCGGCAAGATCCAAACATCATCATGGTTGGTGAAATCCGCGACAAAGAAACCGGAAACATTGCGGTGAATGCCGCCATGACCGGTCACCTTGTGCTCTCAACGCTTCACACGAACGATGCACCGACAGCGCTCCCCCGCCTTCTTGATATGGATATTGAGCCGTTCTTGGTCGCGTCAACCGTCAATGTCATCATCGCCCAGCGCCTCGTCAGAAAAATCTGCAAGCATTGTATGACAAGCTTTACCCTGAAGCCCGACGAGATACAGGAACTACAGGATGAATTTCATATCGACCTCAACCATGTGACCAAGACTTTGCTCGCGGTTGAAAAGTCAACCGAACAGCAGGATCTTTCAACCATGCTCTTCTTTCATGGAAAGGGATGCAACAAATGCGGCGGACAAGGGTATAAGGGCCGCGTCGGAATATATGAAGTCATGCCCATGACAGAAAATCTGAAGGAACTTGTTGTCTCACAGAAAGACAGCGACACTATCCGCGAAAAAGCAAGAGAAGAAGGCATGATGACCATGCTTGAAGACGGTTTTCTAAAAGCGAAAGAAGGAGTTACCACCATAGAGGAGGTGCTCCGCGTTACCAAGGAATAACTATGCCAGACCCGATCATCAGTACAACCGAATCTTTATCGCACTCCTCATCGTCGGACGAATTCTCGACAATAGAACGGCAATATCTCAATCCGGAATCCGTGAACGAACGTTTTGATATCTGGCTCGACACGTTAAGAAGCGTCTCAGAGGACGAAAAAATCTTTTTTACGCAAAATCTCGGAGTCATGCTGAAAAGCGGACTTGCGGTGTCTCGCGCGCTGAGAACGCTTGTACTCCAATCGTCAAATCCAAAATTCAAACGCGCGCTTTTCAAAATCTTCAGGAACGTGGAAAAAGGACAAACACTTGCTGCGGCAATGGAGCTGTTTCCCAAAATATTCTCTTCTCTGTATGTGAACATGATCCGCGCCGGCGAGACCGCCGGACAGCTCGAAAGCATACTTGCTGAACTGACTAGGCAGATGAAACGATCGCACGATCTTAAACAAAAGGTGCGCGGCGCCATGATGTATCCCTCCGCGATCCTGATAGCAATGGTCGGCATCGGCACTGGCATGGTTATTTTTATAATTCCACGCCTTGTCTCCATCTTCAAAGATCTGAACGCTACCCTTCCGCTTCCGACGCGGATATTGATCGGCTTCAGCGACTGGGTCAATGGAAACATCTTTATTGTCGGGCCTGGAGCTATTATCGGAGCAGGCTTGTTGATATACGCGACAAAGAAAGGTCCGGGGAAAAAAATATGGCACAAAATAGTGCTTGTAACACCAATTGTTAAAACAATTGTGAAAAAAATTAATCTGGCGCGAATATCACGGACGCTCGGATCCCTTTTAAAAACCGATATGCCCATTGTCAGAAGCCTGACGCTTGCCGGCAACACGCTTAAAAACGTCCACTACAAACAGTCATTGCTTACCATGTCCACCAGCATAGAAAAAGGGAAGACCATCTCATCTGAAATGACTCGCTACCCGGGTCTGTACCCACCAGTTGTCCAGCAGATGGTCGCGGTTGGGGAGGAAACCGGAGAGTTGGATAACATTTTGAGCCAGCTTGCTGATTTCTACGAAGACGATGTCAGTCAGACCATGGACTCACTTCCCTCTCTCATTGAACCAATTCTTATAGTTATAATGGGAGCCGCTGTCGGGGGCATGGCTGTTGCAATAATCCTTCCGATGTTTACCCTTACCCAAGCAGTCTGATTATATGAATCGCATCAGAAAAAAAATAATCAAACGATTAGCCGCAATCACTCTTATTGAAGTTCTTGTGTCGATCGGTGTTATTGGGATGACGCTTACTATGGTTGCCGGATTCATCAAATACCAGCAGCCTGCCATGGAGCTAAGCGGCAGCTCAAACGAATTAAGAAGCGCTCTTAACGAAGCGCGTGGCTTGACGCTCACCACTCAATCCGTACACGGCGTCCATTTTATAATGGAAGCGAACCAATATGAAATTATAGAACAAGGTTCCGGCGCGCCGACAGTGCTCAAGACCGTTATGCTTCCGGGCGCAATTTCCTACGCTACTGTCGGGCCTTTCACTAATGATACGATTCTTTTTAATACAGCTGGCGCAGCAACAGAATCCGGCGCCATCTCGATCGAGAATACCTACGGAAATTCAGCCTCTGTCATCGTGAATCCGTCCGGTTTTATATCAATACAATAACATGGATACACGCAAGCATACCATCAATACTAAGGGTATTGGCCTCATAGAAGTCGTGATAAGCGTCACTGTTTTGGCCGTTGGCCTGTTTGGCCTGTTGCAGGCGTTTCCCCATGGAGTCCAAGCTGAAAAAGATATTGAATTCGCGTCTATTGCCTCATACCTCGCGCAGGCAAAACTCGAAGAGCTTGCCACGCTCTCATATGATGAAATTACTCCCGGAACGCTTGAATCCGGGGCGCATGCGAACAGCAACACCGATAGCCCCTTTTACAATTTCCTTCGGACAACGACTGTTGAGCTCTTGGATGAAAATTTGACGGCCAGCGTGACGGATATCGGATTCAAAAAAATCTCAGTGGTCATAACCTGGCCGCCAGTCCTTGGCGGCGAACAACAAACAACTGAGCTTGTCACTATGATCAGCAAACGGTAATTGTATGCAATACCACAAAAACACAAATGGTTTTACGCTTTTCGAGGTTATGGTTGGCATAACTATCGGCGTGATGTTGTTGGGTGTTGTGCTGTCTATCTATACACTGAGCGTGAAGTCGCTCAGTTCAACGCAGAACAGGGCGGAAGCCGTTCAGAACGGCAGAATCGTTCTTGAGCGCTTGACTCGCGACATACGTCAATCGCGCGACATCGCCACTATTCTTCCTCCGGACGATACAAACCCGTTGAATCCCCCACCGAACGAAATAATTGTCCAAGACGGGCACAATACCCAACTGCTGCAATATGTTCGATATTATCTGAACGGAACCGATCTCTACCGCCAGGTACTACAATATCATTTTGTGGATGAACCCACTGTTCTGGTCAACTACGACGCAGAGGACGAATTCGGCAACCCACCCATTTCGACGACAATCTCTGATCAGCTGGTTGGCCAATACATAGATGATATTGATTATTACGGAGTCGATCTTATCACTGTCGTAGTAACACTCAGCAAGGGGTCAGTAACTCACGTGACTACGACATCGATTTTTGGAAGAAATTTATAATTGCATGAACGCGCCAGATAATAACCAAAAAGGATTTCTTCTCATAAGCTCATTGATCATCCTGTCTACCATGATGATAATTGTGAGTTTTTATCTAGATGCTATAATGCAAGAGGTTCGTGTGTTCGATATCATAGACACGTCACCGCAAACCTACTATCTCGCAGAGGCGGGCGTGCACGAGGCAATCTGGAAGCTGCAAAACGACGCAACGTGGAAGACAGGATTCGAGAACGATCCAGAGTGGAGCGCGACCATCAGCAGAAGCAACACGCTCGGCTCGAGCGGCAGTTATGAAGTGACTGTCCAGAATATAGCTCTCGCGCACGCGGTGATAACCGCAACCAGCACAGTTCCGGCACGCGATACAAGCGCCCAGCGCGTAGTGCGGGCAAGCGTATTCAAGGCGCTTAGCCCGGACCCGATAGAATCATCCAGCATATTTACAAACGGAGACATTACGGGCGTTGGCAGCGCAGTCGTCGTAACAGACGGCGGGCTCTATGCGAACGGCGACATAGATCTTAGCCTTTTCAGCAACTGGTCAACTCCGGGAAGCGCGAGCGCGGTTGACACTGTTGATGTGAGCTTTACGTCAAATCTTGACGCCACGGGCGGCATCTTTGACAGCAACAGTCCACCGGCGCCAAGCGGAATCCTAATGCCAAGCATTGATTTTGACTCGAGCGACCCCACCTCTTATAAGTCGCGCGCAGACTATGTGTACACGTCAAACGAATTCAAACAACTGCTCGATGACTTTCCGGTCACCACGCTCACCGGCATTGTCTATGTTACCGGCAATGTCTTTGTAAAGAAAAAAACCACCTTGACCATCAACGGAACGCTTGTCACCGACGGATCGATCAGCCTTGGAAACGGCTTCAGTTTCGACCCCGAGCCGGCGGTTCTGACAATAAACAACGTCGCCACCACAACTCCATCAGGATTGCTTTCAAAGAAGAACATAACCGTTGGCGGGTTTAATTCACAGCTCAATGTTGATGGGTTGGTCTACGCCGGAGGTACGTTTCTTGTAAAAGATGGAATAACTCAAAATGTTGACGCAAGCGTTTCGGGAGCCATCATAGCGCAGGATGTTGAGGTGGTCATATCCTGGCAGCCTGTCGAGGTCCAGCTTGTCCAGGAATTCGTCAACAGCACGCTGGGAGAGCCTCTTTTTTCACAGATACTTTTTATCAACCACTGGGAGGAAGAATATTAACGTATGGCGCTTCTTAGCAGTAATTTTGAATCATTCGGACTTGATATAGGCGACCGCTCGCTCAAGGCTGTTTTTATACGCAAAAAAGGCACTTCATACGCGCTCGAGAGCCATTGCACGGTTGATATACCCGAGGGAATTCTGAACCAGGGCGATATACAAAAGCCAGATGAACTTGCGGCCGCCATACGCACGCTATTTGGAGCCATGCAAGGGAAAAAGCTGACGACACGCTTTGCGCACGTGTGCCTGCCGGAAACCAAAACATTCATCAAAAGGATTTCTATCAACCCATCAAGCTCCCAGGAACTGCCCGCAAACGTGCGAGACGAGCTTCCAAACCACATCCCCATCGAACCTGATGATCTATACATCGATTGGAAAATTTTAGAATCTGACGAGGAAAAACGAATAACGAGTGTTCTGGTCGGCGCAATACCAAAAACAGTTTCAGATATGTACACCGATGTCCTCCTCAAAGCAGGGGTTAAGCCCATGTCCTTGCAGGTTGAAGCAGAGTCGATCCTGCGAGCCATTTTGCCCAGCGGTCACTCAATCAAGGGAGCGGTTATCATTCTCGATGTCGGCGCCGTCCGCACGAGCTTCATCTGTTTTGACAAAGGAACCATCCAATTCAGCGTGACGCTTCCCTTTTCAGGAGAAAGCCTAACCTCTCAGATAGAAAAAACGCTGCGACTCACACACGCCGAGGCGGAAAAAGCAAAGCGTATCTGCGGGCTTGATCCAAATGAATGCAAGGGAGAATTAATAGATATCATAAAACCGACCATACTCGATTTTGGGCAAAACATCAAACGCAACAACGATTTTTATGAGGAGCATTTTACGGACGCGCGCCCCATAGACACCCTTATTCTGTGCGGCGGCGGCGCATACTTGAAAGGGATAGACACCGTCATAGCCGAAGTACTGCCTAATGTCAAAATACACATTGGAAATTCTCTTGTGAACCTCGCGAAGAGCAAAACTCGCATGACCGGAAAAGGCAAAGAGCCGGTTACATTCGATTTTCTGGAAAAAGCGTATCCCCGCGAGGATTATAACATTCCACCGACGCTGCTTATGCGATCGTCACTTAATTACACCACCGCGATCGGGCTCGCGCTCTCAAACGTCCTATAGACATGGCATACCTTAATCTCATTTCAAACAACCAAAAAACGCGCATCGAAAAAGAGCGCCTGTTTCTGGTATCGCACAACATAATCGGCATTATCCTCATTGTCATCAGTATTGCCTCCATTATTATGATCATTGCACGGTTTGTGCTCATCAAGCACTTCAACCAGATACGAAACGACACGTCTCTCGTTAATGTTGAACATCTGGTACTTCAAAATAATATCGATCAGCTCAATAATCAGATCGACGACGCGGCAAAGATCCAGGAATCTTTCATGAAATGGAGCGCCTTTTTGTCCGACTTCTCGACCCTTTCACAGAACGACATAACCCTCAACTTCGCCCATTTCAACAGAGAAAGCAGCTCGTTCCGCGTAACCGGTACAGCGGAAAGCAGGGAATCACTTCTCTCATTCGAGGACGATCTGAAGCGCCTTGATTCCCTTGATGTGACGGACGCGCCGCTTTCGAACCTGCTGGAACGAGAACACATCGAATTCAGATTCGGCGGCGCCATGAAAAAGAATATCTACAAAAAATAACATGATCATCCAGCGATATCTGCAAAATAGATTTCTAGTTTCCACCGTCACTTTTTTAGCGCTGCTTTTAAGCATTATCATTCTGATTATAATCCCCTCGTTTCAAGAGATCAAAGTCATCAACCAACAGGTCCTGGAAGAGCGGGTTCGACTTGAAAAACTGTACGTCCGCGGCCAGTTGCAAAAAAAGGTTCGAGACAATTACAACAGTATAAAAAACGATATCGGGTTTCTTGACGAATTTCTGTTAAAAGAGAACCAGGAACTCCAATACATAACCACGCTCGAGCATTATGCCAACGAAAATAATGTTTCGCTGGAAATAACCATTGGAGAACCCCAGCGGAAGCCACAACAGCGCTTCTCAATTCTTCCGTTTACGCTCCAGCTGTCGGGAAACTGGCCCGCGATAGTGAAATGGCTCAGTGATATCGAGACACTGCCATACTACACGAACATCAAGGAAATAACCGTAACAGCTCGAGACGCGCAAGGAAAAGACAGGGCATCAAGCGTCAGCATATCAGCCGAGACCTATTGGCTTATCACGGAAGAAATATGAAATTCATAAGACAAAAACCAAAAACAAGCAGTGACACGCCGTCGGCAGGAGACAAGACATACGCAATGATGTCCTATTCAAAGCTTGTGATCATGACTATTGTCACCTTGACCATCGCGTGGTTCTCCTGGTTTCTCTATAGTGATTTTTATCAAACAATCATACAAGCGCAAACGGTTCTCATCCTGAAGCAGGAGGTTGCGATGAAAGATATTGAAAAGAATCTATTTGACCACGCGCACCAAACACATGAGTATAAACGCAGTCAAGCAGTTGAATTTCCTATTCCCGATCCGTTCAACACAGCGTCTGCGGCGCCCCAGAAGGAAACAGCATCACCCAAACCAGATTCTATTGACAACGCTCAAGATGCAACCGATAAACTCGACGAACTCCGTTCTTCGGTGTTCGAATAACTCATGGAGCACATACGAACCATCACGCTCGGCAAACTGACATGGTACAACCTGTCGAATAACAGCGAAGAAGAGATCCGCTATCTTCGTGATAATTTTCATTTTGACAAATCCGATGTTCTGGATGCTGCCAACCCCCCGCTGCGGCCGAAGATAGAATTCTTGGGCGACTACATTTTCATCATTCTTCTTTTTCCCGTATACCACAAAAAAACGCAGTCTATCAGCTCAACCGAACTGGATATATTTCTCGGAAAAGATTTTCTCGTGACCGTGCACAAAAATGAGATAAACGCGATAAAGGATATAGCGCAACACATGGAGAATAAGAGCGAATTCAGAAATCGATTCAGAAACACGAATCCTCTTGCCTTGGCGCTCCATATTCTGCAGGAAAGCGTGGTCAGTATCTATCCCATGCTGAATCACATATCTTGGGACATAGACAACATAGACAGCGAACTGTTTAATAGACGCGAGCGCGAATTGATCCACAAGATACTCTCAATCAAGCGCAACATCGTTGACATGCGCAAAAACATGATGACGCACAAAAATGTCATCAAAGAACTTTTCCTGATCAGCAAGAACTATTACCGCAACAACAAGCTTGATACGGTTTTCAATCAACTGATCACGCACACCAGGGATATCTGGGACCAGCTTGAGAACCACAAAGACACTATAGACGCCATTCAGGAAACCAACGAGTCGCTCATCACGTTCCGATTGAACGACATCATGAAAACCCTGACCATTTTCTCGGTGACCGTGTTTCCGCTTACCCTTCTTGCCGCCATATTCGGCATGAACACTATTAATGCCATGCCGTTCGTGAACAGCTCTTACGGATTCTGGAAGGTGATCGGCATCATGGGCGCCGGCACCGCGTATATGTTCTACTGGTTCAAAAAGCATAAATGGATTTAGATTTTATAAACAAAAAAAGGCTCTCATCATAGTTGTGACGAGAGCCTTTTGGTTATCCGCTCACGTTCTAGTGAGCGTTATGTTGAAAGAACATCATGCGGTCGCGAATTTCACATTGAGCACCATTCCGGCGTGCTGGCGGTGCTTATATCTCTGTACCCAGCGCCGGTCTGCATTCAAATCGCTCGCCCCGCGCAGAAGCATGTCCACCCAGGGCTCAAGCGGTTCGTATTCTTCTTGAAGCTTTTTGAGCGCGTTGTAGTCTACCGGCTCGCGCTCCCGCTCCTTTGCTTCGCTTTCGTCCTTCTTCTCCGCTGTTGCATGTCGTGTTTCCTCCTTCCACTGTTCCAGCTTTTTAATCGCCTCCTCCAAAAAGGGCCGGGAGGCGTAATCCAGCTTTCGAACACTGGCGCGGACAGATGCGTCAAGCACATCCCGATAATCCGCGTTTGAACTGATGATGTCGACCAGCACCGACGGATTGTTCGTACGGATGGTACGCCCAACCGTGTCACTGATCTTTATCTTCCATTCCCACTCCGGAGCGGCGTCTTTGTCCTTCTGTGGCAGAGGTTTTGTCTCTTGCTTCAGAGGGCGCGTATCATTGAAATCGTCCCGCGCATTCTCTAGGATCTTGACCCCATTGATATCGAGCGGTACAACCTCGAATTTCCCTCCTGTTTCCTTAAGATCCGGCGAGAGCAGCAGCGCGGCAGCTATCTCCTGTTCGACCTGCGCGCGGTTTTGGAGGCAGAGGTATCCTGAATCCTTATCCCGCTTCCAGATGTAGGAGAGTTCCATGTCCCGCTCAGAAACCACCGCGAGTCCTGTTTCCGCGGAGAACGTGGTTCTGAAGGCGCGGGCCGGCAGATTATACCGGCCAACGTCAAACCAGAATACATCTTCGTCGACGGTGAATATTTCCCAGCCTTCGCCGAAGATTTTGAGAACCGCTACCTCCGTCCCCTTCGGGCAGACGATGAACCTGAACTCGTACGGCTGGGACTTGCCGTATTCGTTCTTGTCGATAGGCGCCTGCACCCTCAGACTTGCCGCGACCTCCTGGAAGAATTTAAGCGTTGCCGGATTTTTCATGGCAACGTCCCCGAAGATTGATCGAGATGACGGTTTATGAACAACCGCGCTCTCGACCGGCTCCCCACCTTCCAGAATTCGGCGCATTGTTTCAGCAACTGCGCCCGCGGGAACGCTGACGTTGGAGAGGACGGTTTCGAGATTATCCGGCATCACCACATGCGTGACTACCGTATCTTTATCCGCCCCAGCCTGCCACAGTTGTCTGATCGCGTCGTCCGAAGCGTCAACAAAACGCTCGAACGCAATGATCATACCCTGCAACAACACCTGCTCGTCTTCAAGCGCTTTGATTACCTCGTCCCGGACAATAACTATCCGGGTCCAAATCTCGTCATCGCGCTTTTGACGCAAGACTTCCGACAGCAGGCTGCCCGCCTTGCTTGCGCGCGTCGCGACCAGCTGATCCTCGTCGGATGGCTCATCTTCGTCGCCACCCCCAAGCAGATCACTGAAAAATCCGCGTTTTTTATCTGACTTTTTCTTCATCAGTTCATCCTTGCGTTTTTCTATCTCGCTTTGATAGTTCACAAGCTGATCTTCCCAGTCAGACATCCGCTGGTTGACGGGCTGCTGGATCGCGCGGATTCGCGCGATTGCGCGTGCCAGAGCGGAGCTCAGCGGCTTGAGCGCTCCGCTCTTTTTCCAGTCAGCTATCTCGCTATGAGCATCGGCAATCAGCGCACTGACAACCTCGCCGACATTGACTTCCGTGCGCAATACGCGGCGCACGTCCGTCGGCACGGTTGTGGTCACCTGGTGCTTATAGTTCGTAATTTCCGCGGACGGATCGAGCGCAATGGCATTAGCCATTGTTGTGGCGGCCGGAATGCGGACGCCCGCATTGACAATGTGGGCAACCCATTCGTCAAACAGGCCGGAAATCCGACCAGCCGAAAAGCGAAGGTCCTCCGGCTCGCTGCCGACGCCGTTCAAGGCCTCTTCAGCAACGCGCTTCGCGGCCTGCCGCTCTCCAACGTTTTCCTGATTGGGATGCGGAATGGCAAACCGAGCACCGAAGGTCGAAAACCGAAAGGCCGTGTTTTCGGCAACTTCATACTGTTCGACCTTGTCACGCGCCTCCATTTGCAACTCTTTCAACCGCTGCACAATCCGTGGAAACCGGCTCCGCCAGAAAATCTCGCTGACCGCCATCTCGGTAGCCAAATCAAGCGTCAGCGTACCGCCATCGGCATCCATTTCCTGCAGTATGCAGAATTCATCAAAGTACCCGGACGCCATCTGGTCGACTGTCGCGCGGCTTTCGAATCCGGGCAAAACGCCCCGGAACCGCATGTCGGGATTGTCGGTGCCCCAAAGCATCATCTTCGATGCCGTCTGGAGCTCCGCCGCCTCAATAGCGCGGTAAATTTGCTTGACCCCGCCGGTGTCCTCATACAGCGTGTGGCCCAGTCCCACGGCGCGCACCCATGAATCCCTCGACGACGCAAAGTCGCCGTACTTAAGATTGATGAGGTGGGCGGCATGGTGGTTGATGTCACCGCCCGATCCGCCGCCAAGGCTGTGAACCAGATTGATGAACCTCGAGTGCTGATCCACATCGCGTACTGCGGGATAGCCGCATACGCCGAAGCTGTCCACAACATTCTGCTCTATCCCGTCCAAATCCTCAACACACGCTACGGTGGCGCGGTTGCGCGCTTCAAGCGCGCCCTTGTCAGACATATTGACACGATCCAATCCGAGGTGCCGCGTGAAATCACGCTTCCACACGGCTCTCGTTGGGTCTTTGAGTTGCTGCGCGATCCATGCCGCGCCTGAATAGTTCAGGCGATAGAACTGAAACTGCGGCGTGGTCGGAATCGCATACGCGTCATTGGAGTAACACGTATCCATGACCAGAACGGCCATGTTCTCGGGTTTCAACGCATCCAGATACAGCTTATGCAGCCACGTGGCCGCATAGCCGCCAAGTCCGCCGCCAAAAATGACCGGCGAACTGATAAGCTTGCTGGTCGCCATATCGGTGGCGACAGAACCCTTCTCTTCCTGGTCTGCCATGGTCTATTCCTCCTCTGAAGTGAGAGCTTCCGTGGTTTCTGTTATTGGATCAAACACATAGATCAACCTGTTTGCCAAGTCAAGCAACTCGGTTGCTTGCGCGTCCGAGAACATAAACTCGTTTCCGGCACGGACTTCCTGTCCGCTGGAAACGATTTGAAAGTCATTCCCGGGTTTGATCCAGACGCGGTTGTCTCTGCCGAAAAATTCGGCATCGCCAATCGTTTTCTGCGAATTATCCAATTCGTATGTGAGTCCGTCGTACCTCACACTGCCATGCATGACCGTCAGCGCGGTCTGTTGTGGCTTATTCTTCTTCGCTTTCTTTGCACGTCTGCGCGCGCGCACGCGGCGCACGCGAATGACAACAACAACGAACAGAAGAAGCAAACTGCCAAAGCCATATCCGACAATCTGCCAGAAATGCCGGACCAGCCATCCATAACGGAACATTTCCACCTGCTGGCTGGTTGCGCTTTTCGGGGCCAACGAGACCGCGTTCTCTCCATGTTGTGGAGAAATCGTGATATGGTACGTCCCTCCTGCGCTAAAAATCCAGTTGTCCGCGAAAGGGTTTCCCGGATTTTCGTACAGCACAAAGGTCAGCATATCGCCGTCCTTCAGCGACATGCCGCCGGTAAACAGCGTTGTTTGTGCAACGTCATTTACCGTGACTTTGCCGAAAAGATGGTGATTGTTGATGCGCGAATTTATAGCTTCAGCCGCGGCCACAAATCTTCCTGAGTCTGGCCCGTCAAGCCGAAACCTGAACGGTCCGACTTTTTGCGGTTCATCCTCGGACGCGATCGGAATATAGATTGCGTCCGGTTCAGCCTCGAGCCAAAATTCGCCCTGCGTCTTTCGTTGCACTTCACTGATAATATGTTCAACATCCGTCCAATCCTTGGCCTTTTCGGTCTTGCCGAAGCCGGCCATAAGCGAATCAACAACAAATCCGGGATTTTTGATATCCTCACCAACCTCAACCACGCGGCTGATAAGTTGGTTTGGATACATCTTCTTGATGTACCCAATGTTCTTGAGAATTCGGGCGCGCTTGGCGTCTTCGTTCTCAAGATAATCAGTGCCGGGTTTTGCTCCACGCTTTCGCGGAGGATCCAAATCCCCATCCGTCAGAACAAACAGACAGACAAGGCCGCCGGCCTCAATTGAAGACCGGGCGTCTTCAGTCAGCACATCCAGCAGTTTCGTGATGTTCGTAAACGCGATATCGCCCGGACGGGTGATATCGAGCTTATTCGTTGCGCCGTTATACTGCCAGTGCAGTGACGGCCGAAATGCGGAAAATGCGGAAAGCATCTGCCCGCGTTCGACTTCGTCATCTGCGGTACCCAGCAAGTGAACATCGCTCCCAAACTCGACAACACTGATGAGGTTGGGGTTTTTGATGTTTTGCATGATCCCTCTGGCCATGTTTTCCATGACCGTTCTCTGCTCAGCCGTCACCGAACCGGAGTGGTCAAGTGCGACAATAAACCGCACACGGCCGCTGGTTTTCTGTTTTGCGGTTGTGGCAGACGAATCCGGAATCTCTGATTCAGTTGAATCCGCAGGCACATCCGCAGTTTTTGACTTTCGCGACCCAACGAATATCACCACAAATAAAACGACCACTACTGCCGATGCATACAACAAAAACCGTTTCATGGGACAATCCTCCTGTTGGAAGTGGGGTTTTTATGTATCTATCTTGTAAATGTCCTATTTTATGCCCATTTTGGACTTAAAACTATAGCAAATTTGTCTAAAAATGTCAAGAATTGGTAAAATAAAAAGGGTTTCTGAACATTTGTCCAGAAACCCCATTTTCAATAAACTACCAGATTGTTTTTCGAGGAGGCTTTTTACGCCTCAACGACCGCTTTTGCCGCGCGGCCGTTTGCGTTTGCCGTCGCCTCCTCTGACGGAGGGTTTGGTCGTTCTTCAACCGCCTCCTCATCGTCACCGTCGAGATCGCTGACGCCCGCTCCGGCGTTTTCCGCAAGTTGGAACGTCAGCTTTTTCTCGTCGGCCTGTGAAGATTCGGCCGCATTCAGCGCGGGTTTATTGCCCACGCTTGGCACTCCGATTGGGACAGTTCGGGGCGGCGGCGATGTTGTATGGCCTGCAGCCACTGACCGTTCATAAGCGCTGATGGCGCGCTCATTGAACGACACCGAAATAGACATTGCCGCGGCCTGTACTCTGGCCGGATTGTGTTCAATCGCCTCTGTGAGCGCGTCGAGCTGGGGATCTTCACTGGTCACCATCTCGACCAGGACTGCTGTTCCTTGGCGTGATTTCTCGGCGCCGACACGTCCCTGCTTTGTGAGTGCCTGCGCCGCGCGCTGTTGAATCTTGACCAGCGCTCGATCACCCGTGTTTTGCAGATCGGTGGTCTGCTTCGGAGCCAGATAGTTTGCATTCGCGCACTCATCCAGCTTCAGCAGACCAGACTGGATGTCTGCGGCCGATGATTTCGCGCTTGAGAATAATACCTCAAAATAGCGTACCATATTTGCGACAGCCAAACTCTCAAGCCGCAACGACGCTTCATCACCGATGATTCCAGCAGATCTGCGGACCGCCTCAATTGCAGAAATGAGCAGATCAGGCGCGACAACGCCTTGATCTGTTTTTCCTTCCACAGCTTCCGCAAGATCCGCAATCGTGCTTTTGCATTTGCGCTCCTGCGCCTCGTTCTCCTCTCGTTTGCGCCGGATCTCCGCCGCATCCGCATCCATTTTCTGCCTGATTTCAGAGGGCGGATTTACGTCGTGAACACTCGTACTATCAGCCATCAGAGGTGTGTCAACGAGCGCCTTTTCCAGCAGTTCGAGAGCTACGCCGGCCGATTTGTTCGCGGCGGCCGGCATGGTTTCGACCGCATACTTCTGGATCTGCGGCCGCCATGCATTGTCAATTGCGTCCGCAATCGTGAATGCAAGATCCTCCATGCCAGTCCGCAACAGCTGGACCGAGTGATTGACGCGCAATCGGGCGAGAATAGTCACCCCGCAGTCTGGAGCGCCGTACTTCCCTTCTGCGGTTTTACATCCCGACAATGGAACCAGGATCTCAAATGATCCCTTCCGCACCATTCCCGAGACATGAAAATTCCACAATCCGGTCCGGTCAGTTTGCACGGCATCGTCAATAACGCTCACGACACCGCTGCCATTGTAGTACAACTGCCGAAACGCCCCATAAATGAACAAACCCACGGCCACCATGATAAGGATAACCATCATCCCCGGTGACCATGACTCTGCTGGCGGCTCTTTGGTCAAGCTCGGCACAAAGACCGTGCTTCCCCAATACAGAAGCGCCACCAACACGACCAGCACAGACCCGATCAAACTGAGCAGTCCGGCAAGCCCCTTTTTCGGACTTTTTGCCGCGAGCAAAATGCTGTCCCCGGCAGGTGGTATGGTGAGCCCCTGCCGCGCGCTTGCCGCGGTCATGCCGGAAGCAATCGCAAACATAACTTTGGCCATCTGATATCCTCCTGTTAGAACGTTAACATCAATCACTCCTGCTGAAAAAAACACAATACAACAAGACACCCCCTTTCAAGATGTGATTTGAAGTAAAACTTCCTCTATTTCAGTTATCAATGTTCAAAAAGTAATTATACTCTTGCATATATTCAAGTTTTTGTCAATGCTTTACATTACCAAAAACTTGACATTTTTAGCAAAATGTACTAAATTATATTCTTAAAACAAAATTCCGTAATAGGCCAAAATTAGCCCTTACAAGCCAAAACGGCACGTTGACAACCAATAACTTCAAGGAGGTTTGCCATGGCGCAAACTCAAGAGCAGAGCCCGCAAGAGCGGGCTCTCACGCAGGTGAATGAACAGATCAAGGAGGTGATGCCATCCTATGTGATGGCCGCCTCCCTTGGAATCGTCGTCATCACGGCCTGTGCCGCACTCGGTGTGGCATGGGCTCTTTCATTGGTTGGTCTCGCCTACTGCGCGTTTGTCGCGTTGAAGGTGAGATCGTGCCGTTCCGTGGACGTGAAGGTTAAACGGAACGCGAATGAAACAGCAGAAGCACAGCCCGAAGGCGAAGATAGCAACACAATTACTGTGTCGCTTGATTATGAGAAAGCCTTCAAATATTTCTGCAATCAGAGGCGTGTGGTGAACTGGGAGCTGTTTGCTCCTTTTCTCTATATCGCCTTTGTTCTCATCGTGAGAGCATTTCTCAATGCTCTTCCGTACTAAAAGGAGGCCTATACCATGAATCAGAATCGTGGTGGTGGCGGTGGCGGAGGTAACCAGAATAAAGGCGGCTTTCCAAAGGCCGTGAACGACCTTCTGGCCGCGACGCCCGGAGCTTTGTTTGAGCTTGTCGATCGAACCGGCTGGGATCTCGAAAAGCTTTATAAGGCTTTTCGAGACGGCAAGAAGGATGGGGACAAGATCAACGAAAAGGCGATTCAAACCGCCTTTGAAGCAGACAAGCAGACTTTCGCCGGCATTCCGATCGTCGTAGATCAGACGATCATACCGGCAATGGAGTCAAAAAGCACTGATTTCCCAAACATCGCGCAGTATCGCGATGAGTTTCTTGAAGTCTTCCGCGCGGCACAGAAAGAAAAGAAAAAGCAGTATGACCAGAAGCAGGAAGACGCAGAAGAAAAGCGGAAAAAGCAGAAAGAGGACAGCAAGAAAGAAAAGTCCGATCCTTCTGCCGCCATTCGGAAAGTTCATGCTATCGCCAATGGATTGCCGCACACGACGCAGTATCCAAAACTGCAACACCGTTGGCAAATCCTGCTATTCGGTGAAGTTGTAGACGGCGAACTGGAAGCTGTTGGTTTTTTTGATGCGCTGGCGAAGAAATACTCGCCAAAAGAAGTGACCTCCTTCTACGAAATTCTCGGAAAAGGCAGTGATGAAGAGATCCGCGCAACACTAAAATCACTGCTCGCGCTCCGCAACGCGGAGACCATGGTCGAGAATCTTCTCGACCGCAATCTAATCAAACCCGACAAGAGCGAGGTATAGACATGGCACGATTCTTCTCCAGCGTATTTAATGCGCTGACCGGGCCAGTGGCCGAGGGAACAACCGAGGCGCTGGTTAAGCAAGTAGTTGAGGGAGCGTTCAGTAACGAGGCAATCAAGGAAGCGATAAAAACACATGGCAAGATGCTTCGGGGCGGCATTTTCGCTGATTTGTCGCTTGACGATGAATCAGCATTCGAGCGCGTCAAAGAGCTGCTCGAAAAAGAGATGCGCGACGAAGGCATGGAAGCCATGGAAGCGGCGCGAGAAATGTATCAGTTTGACCATTGGATGGAAGGTCTGAGACCGCAATGGCGCGCCAAGGTGTTCCGATACACGGTCATCGCCCAGAAAGAGATGGAAGGGCGGCTGTCTGTTCTCCGGAGGATGTTTACACTGCCCGGGGGGAACACTTCAGCCGAACGCGATCTGATTCTCCGCAACATTGCCTCAGAAGAGCCGATCATGATGAAACTCGGCGAGTTTCTCATGAACAAGATCTTCCGCAACATCGACAAAGCGGTGGAAGCAACACCCCGTGTTGCCACTGCGTTCGGGAAGTGGTTTGTTTCGGATCAGGCGTGCGAGCTCTACGGTCTGGTCTGGATCGAAATCAAAGAACTCGATACCAAGTCCGCCGCTGCGGCTATCCGTGTTGATGCTTGGCGTATTACAAACTCTGCAAGCCGCAAAAAAGGCGGCTATTTCTTCTAGGAGATTCATAATGGGACTCTTGGCATTAATGCGGTCGCTGGGTCTTGTTCCGGTGAACTTAGCAATAGATACCGTGCGCGAAAGCAGCTCTAAACTGCTCAACAGCGCAATCGCGTCATTCGTTCTGTTCGCCCTCTGCTTCAGCCTTTCCCTCGGGCTTGGCTGGCAGTGGACAATGATCACTTTTTTTCTCATTCAGATCGTCTTTACGGTCGCGGCGAGCATAAGCTACGCCAAGATCTACGTTGCGATCTTCCCGCATCTTGAAGCATGGAAAGCGATATTCGGCGTGTTGAAAAACGGGGTTGGGTCGACGCTCGCGAATGGCGAGCAGATCCTCCGTGATACCGCAGGTAGAGGAGCTCCGTTCTTCCGGCATATTCTCCTCTATCAGTGGTTTATGCTGGCAGGATCTCTAGCGTTGTCCGCGGTGGACATGCACGAAGCGCCGATCTCCGCGCTGATCCTGCTCGCAGGATTAGCGCTGCTTGCTATGGCTATTGCAAGTGGGAAAATGTGGCGCTTCACGCTTCGGACAGGGAACAACGTAGCCATAGTCGTTTTACTTACGATGATGTGGCTTGTTCTCCTGCTCGCGGCATGGGGCACGGGGTGGATTATTGTATGGAATATGGCCGACAAGCTTCTCTTGTTCGCCATGATATTTCTGCCCGTCTTCTGGATATTTCAGATGGCTGGATTGCTGATAACAGTTTCCTGTGTTCCGATTCTCATCGGAGTCGCAGGGCTGGCATCTCCTGAACACATGGGTGTTCAGTGGGATCGCGCCTTCAACGCAAACCAGGTTGACCGAACCCAACTTCCGGCGTACTACCGTACGCCGAAATGGAAACGGATTGGGAAAAATGAATTCGCTCTCCAGATCAGCCCACCGGACCAAAGAGACGGAAGAGTCGTGATTGACACGGCCATGGTCGACATCGGGGAAACAATTCGGTTTGCGGACGAGCGCAATGCATACGATAAAAAGAAAAATGAGTATCGACATGCATTGGGCATTGTCGATCCCGAGACCGGTATTGTGAATCCGTTGCAAGAGGAGTTCTATATTCTTGCGAACGCGATTCTCGAGCCCGGAGTACCTGACAAGTTCGGCGAGTCTCGTCCGAACCAAGTCTCGCATATCGCTCTTGGACGGTATGCGGACAAGTACGAAGGGTATGATCCAGACTACCTGGAACGGATGAAGAGGTTCAGTGATTACGACCCTTTTGCACCATTGGCGTTTCAAATTCCAAGCATGCAGCTCCAACACCCGCTCGGCGCCGGCGAGCACCCAGTAACAAGCCCGTATGGCGCGTACCGCACATACAACGGCGGCACGCATAAAGGTGTTGACTGGCGAGCCGCTGTCGGGTCAACCGTCTATGCGGCTCATGACGGGATCGCGATTGATGTCGTTGGACCGGTTATGTATCGGGAGTCCTATGTCACCTTAGAGAGCTCGGCGGATAAGACCTTGAAAACAAGGTACGTCCACCTGTCTCGAGTGTTGGTGAAGGCAGGGCAATCGGTCTCCGCAGGTGAGCCAATTGGACTATCCGGCGGGAAGCCGAACACTCCCGGAACCCGCCACTCGACCGGGCCACACCTCCACTTTGAAGTTCTGGAGAACAACGTGGAAGTTGAGCCGCTCGCGTGGGTTGAGGGCGACCGCGCAAAGCCCATCGCCATCCAGGGGAAAGACTTCATGGCTTTTCCGCTCGCAGTGATTGGCGAAGGGCCGGAGGGGGGCGTGCTTGTTGAGCTGCCCACAAAACAGCTTCTTAGCGTATTCCCCCATCAGGTGCTTCCAGGCGATTTGGTCGAGATCACCGAGATCTCGCCAAAAAGATCGGCGCTGATTTTGTCCGAAGACTCAAAAAGCCCGGTCTTTACAACGCCCGTGAGTTCGGAAGGTATTATGTATCCGCCTCGGTATAAGGATACGTTTTTCTTCCCGCTCGAGAGCGCCCGCTATGGCGCGACGCTCGTGGGCGTTGATGGGCTCGAAACACAGCTTGGCCGCGGCGCGGTCATTGACGTAAAAACCGATGGCCAGCTGGTGTTCTGCTGCGCGAACGAAGAAATCGCATTCAAGTCAGCCAGAACACTCGTTGGCGACCCTGCGCGCAACAACGACGGTCCCCCGTACGTGTACGAAATAAAAATCGTACGCAGCGGGTCGCTCGTTGATCTCACGAGCCTTATCCAATAGGCTCTTTGCTCTTTGAACCAAAAAAACGCGCATTGCGCATATAACAAAAAGCTCTCATCTATTCATTAGATGAGAGCTTTTTTCTTTTGAAAAAATAGTGTTGTTGTATTATGGCGTGTCCCCTGTTTTATACTTTGGGATCAGGCACCGCAGGGTGTACCGGCCCGCGATCAGAACCGTGAATGCCGCAACCACCAGCACCAGATCAACAGATGTGGCATTCGGCTCCAGCGCTTTTCTTGCGACAACGAACGCGAGCAATTCCAAGACGCTTTCCAGGCTGTGCGTGGTCAGAAGCCTGACCGCCTCAAGACCGATAATCATAGACAGCACCACGTGCACCATGTGTTCATAGGTCCCGATGTCCTGCCAATTAGAATTCAAAAATTTCTGGGCATAGGAAACAATGAATAAAATAAGTCCGAAAAATATAAAAATAGCGAGCAAACGCTCGAACCAACGGACAACCTCCTCATAGTATTTTGTAACGCTTGAAGCCGCTGACATCGCTATCTTTTTCTGCGGCTTAACCACTCCCACTCAACCAACAATGGGGACGCGAGAAATATGGATGAATAGGTTCCGACCACGATACCAATCATCAATGCCAACACAAAGTATTTAATCGAATCACCGCCGAAAATGTATATCGCGAGCAAGACGGCAAATGTCGAAAGAGAGGTATATACCGAGCGCGTCATGGTCTGGTTCACACTGTCGTTCACCGTATTCTCAAACTCGCCATGGTGGTGCGATCGCGCGAGATTCTCTCTGGTTCTGTCAAAAACGACAATGGTATCGTTGACTGAAAAACCGAGGATCGTGAGCAGCGCGGTCACAAACAGAATATCAACCTCAATGTGCATGGTCGCCCCAAGCACCGCGAACACGCCAACAGGGATCATGACATCATGAGCCAAAGCAATGATAGCGGTCACCCCATATTTCCAAGAAGAGACCGGCTCCGAAACTTTTCTGAATGCCCAAGAAATATAGAGAATAATGCCGACAAGCACGGCAAGGATTGCATAGATCGATTTTTGCCGAAGCTCCTGCCCAATGGTCGGACCAATTGATTCAAAACGTTCTTCCTCCACGATCTCCTGCCCGCCGATGGTTGCGCTGCCGGACTCGATCACCGCGTCTGTTGGCGTCTGAAGATTCACATCAACAGGATTGCCCTCCAGATCTGTCGCCTGAATCGTATTCACATCAACATCAGCGGGCGTAAGCGCCTGATCGATAGTCTGCCCATCTGGCATTCTGTCGACAAAAGCGACGCGCAGCGCCCGTAGGATTCCCTGATGCTGCTCTTCGGTCACATCCTTAAAGCGCAACAGATAACCGTTCACGCCGATCGGCTGTACCAGGACGCTTTCCAGGAAACCGTCCTGACCTGTCAGGATATCCGCTATCTCGGATGGAGATGCCTGAATAGCGTCGTATACCTTAATCTCCATGAGCGATCCACCGGTAAAATCAATGCCGTAATTCAAGCCGAATATGCCAAACAGCACAATGCTTGCCGCGACCATAAATCCGGAAACCGCAAAATATATTTTTCTGTGTTTGATTATCTGCATACTTATGCTCCCCAAATCCACTTTTTAGTTCTCAGCCAATCAATCCTTGAAACAACTTCCATAAAGGTGCGCGTAATGATAATGGCGCTGAACATCGAGATCAGGACACCCAAACCAAGCGTAATGGCAAAACCTTTGATAACACTCGTGCCGAACCATGACAGAATAAGACACGTAATCAGTGTTGACGCATTTGAGTCCCTGATAGAGTTCCATGCGCGCTCAAAGCCCTCGCGCACCGCGTTGCTGAATGGCTGACCAGCACGCAATTCCTCCTTGATCCGCTCGAAGATAAGAACATTCGCGTCAACAGCCATACCAATAGAGAGTAGAAATCCAGCAATACCGGCGAGCGTCAACGTTACGGGAATGAGCTTAAACAAAGAAAAAAGAATCGCGGTGTAAAACACAAGAGCAATAACAGACAGCAGCCCTGAAAGCCGGTAAATCAGAATCATAAACAGCGCTACCAGCGCGAAACCGACCAACCCGGCTGTAAAGCTTTTTTGCACGGAAACAGCGCCAAGCGTCGGTCCGACAGTCTGTTGGCTGATGAGATTGATGGGAATCGGCAACGCGCCGGCGTTCAGCCGTTCAACAAGATCACGCGCTCGAGGAATATCAAAGCTGCCGGTAATGACCGCGCGTCCGCCTGAAATTTTCTGCTGAACAACCGGCGCGGAGAGAATAGTTCCATCCAGGAAAATGGCGACGCGCCTGCCTACATTCTGCTCAGTGATGGTTTCAAACAGCGTATCGCCCTCGTCATTAAAAATAAGACCGACGGTCGGCGTACCTGAAAGCTGATCGAATTGGACTTCCGCTTTAACAAGCTGCTTGCCGCCCAAGTGCGTCGCTTCCCACGGGTCATACTGCGGCGCGTCTCCTTCAAGCGATTGCGTCCTGAACAAAATGTGCCTGCCGCGAACCAAAAGCCGATCCTCGCCGGTAGCAGGATCCGCCTCTGTCTTGCCTTCCAATCGTTGGATTATATGATATCCGAATGGCGATTCGATCGGCTCGGTTGTCATTTCGCCGTCCGCAAGCTTGTCAAACAGGACATTTGAAAATTCGGGAACAAACAAATCGCGTGGTGCGAATCCGAGATCCCCTCCATTCGACGCGGTTCCCGGATCCTCTGAAACCTCGATGGCAACCTCCGCGAAATTCTGGCCTTTAGCAGCAACAATGCGATCAATGATATCTTTTGCTTTCTGCAGCTGCTCCTGGTTCGATTTTTCACGAGCAGCCTTCTCTTCCTTGGATAATGGCGTCGCCGCCGGAGGCGTCGCTTCGGTCTTGAACTCCAAAAGCGGCGTCTCGCCTATCTGCTTGATCGCTTCGTTCACGTCAAAAACACCTGCCAGCTCGACAATAATCCGAAAATCATTCCCTACCTCCGCGGTCTGCACCAAAGGCTCTGAAACACCCAGTGCGTTCACTCTGCGCTCAATGACGTCTCTCACGCCGGCAAGTGCGGAACGGGCCTCGTCACGGGTCACCTGAGACGTGTCAGCCTGATAGAGCAAATGCGCGCCGCCTTGCAAATCAAGTCCGCGGTGCGTTCTGAATCTGCCAAACCAGTCTGATGCGGGCCACCAACGAGGTATTTGATTAACAAAAATCGAGCCTGAGATAAACCCAAGCAGGAGAATAAGGGCAAACAATGTCCAAACCTGTTTTCGCGTACTCTTCATGATATACGTACTATAGCAAAAAATTCCTATTTTGCAAGAGAAAATGAGCCGGATGGGTTATCCGACTCATTCTTTTAGGTAGATGACGTTGATTCCGTCTTGTTTTGCGATGTGCAGGAGCTCGCTGACAAGCAGATCCTGCTCAGATCCAGGGACAACATACAGATCGGTTATGTACCCTAATCTGAAACAGTTGGCCCAGAATATCCTGACAGACCGGCTTCCCGCGAGCCCATTCAGCATGCGCGGAACAATGTGCGGAGCCGCAAATACGGGAAAATTTGCTTCACGCCATATCTTACGCATCCAGGATGCCATTGCTGCTTCGTTCGGAACACCGACCACGCAGCCGATGCGCACATAGCGATAGCACTCTTTTCCGCGTTCATGGATCCCGCGAAGAGCTGTAATAAACAGTCTTCTTCTTTCATCGAGCGTCTCTGCCCGATGAATCTTTTCAAGCAGATCGCTCATGGTTTTTCCTTTTTATAAAGAACAATGACTGACTCGCGAATCACCAATATAATACGAATTTACGGATATAGCGCATAGCGCCGCCAGCAAAAGCTATGCGCGAACTGTGTGAAGGTTGATTTGTAGATTTGTATTATATTGGCAATTAATGGGAGTAGCCCAGTTCCTTCAAAAATGCCAGCGTCAGTTTCTTCGGAAGGCCCACAATGGTCTCATACTCGCCCTCTATCCGTTGTATATGGCTGAAAAAAGGCTCATCTTCGATCACATACGCGCCGGCAAAATGAAACACATCCCCGGATTCCACAAACTGCGCAATGCCGTCATCGGGCAATGGATCAAATACCACTGTACCGCGCGAGGCGGCCGAGAGGCGCTTGCTGTCCTTGGCGCGCGTGATTGACACTGAAGTAACCTGATCCAATGGAACTCCGGAAGAAAGCTCGCGAATCCATCGGTACGCTTCTTCTTTTGAGTCCGGCTTTTCACGTATCTCGCCGCCCACGACAGCGATTGAATCCGATGTTATGACAAATGAGTCATCAGAAACATGCGGCATGACAGCATCCGCCTTTGCCTCGGCGATCATGACTACCAGATTTTCAGGATCATCATCGCGCACGCTCTTTTCATTGATATCCGGTTTTACTATCTCGAAATCACCAAACCCCCACTCATGAAGCAGTTCCGCGCGCGGTTTTGATGATGATCCAAGTATCAATTTCATGCCAAGTTAGACTATCTTTGACAGGTCGCCGTTAATGATAATTGGTTTAACCGCTTCGATCTCTGACTGATAATACGGGATATCGGGAATGGGATTATATAGGAATACCTTCTGGTTCAAGACGTGCGCGAACCCTATTTCCATGAGCGTGTTGCCGCCGATATAGTGTTTGATCCCATTTTTATCAAGATTAAGCACAAGAACCGCGTCAGCGCCCTGCATCAGTCTCCAGAACTCCCTGATAGCGTCCTGATTATTTTTTTGGTCAAGTTTGATGCGCTCCTTTTCCTGATCAGTCTTCCCCACAAAAGGACTGGCCAGAGTTGTCACAAACGCGTCATGCCCCAGACGGACCAGTGCGTCCCTCGCCTCAAGCATGCGCTCGGTATGCTGCATACTGCTTATGACTCCAATACGCATAAAAAAATATTAATAGTATGCGACGCTATGTTCGCGCAACGCGCGCTTGATACTCTTTTATCCCCAAGAGCCAGCCTCCGGTGAAATACTTTTCAGGATCAAAGGTTGAAATATCGACCCATTCATAGCGCTCATGGCCGTTTCCAAGCTTGAACCCTCCTCCAGTATAGCGGGCATTATACCCGATTGCAAAGATGCGCCTTTTCTCTCGGCTTCCTTCTGGAAGAAGCTCATCACGCTCATGCCGCATAAACACCGCTGGCTCGTCCAACTCATAGGATACATCACTCCCCAGCTCTTCGCGCGCCTTTCGTTCGGCAACATCAGGAAGGGGAGTCTCAAAATCATTCTCACGCGAACGTCCGCCCGGAAGATCCCATTCTCCAAATCGATCTTTAATAATCAAAAGCCGGCCTGCGCCATCCCGCAGGAATAGTTTTATTGCCACATAGTATGAATCTCGATGATCCATTTGTTTTGTTATTGTTTGATCCATTGAGATAGCTTCTTCAGAACGGTATCAAACCCAGGGAGTAATTTCAATTTTTTAGCCTCCCGAAGCCTAAGCCACTGATAATTCATCGCCTCCCAATCCAATGTGACCGCGTCGGTTATGACCTCAACCAGTACTGGGTGCACTATCCAGGTTTTTTTATATTTTTGCTCCTCTTGGTCAAAGATATCCCCAAGCCGGATATTTTTGACCATGCTCTTGGGCATGCCAAGCTCCTCTTTCAGTTCATCATATACTTTCTGCTTGAGGCTTCGATGGTCATCAAGAAAACCGGATATGCCATTCCAATATCCCGGGTAAAAATGAAGGTCTCTACTTCTCTCGACAACCAGTATCTTGTTCTTATGCACCAGGACGCAGTTGATAACCGGCGCCCAGCGCGCACTGGTGTAGTCAATCTGTCCGAGTTTTGGTTTGAATGGTATTTTTTTCATATTATTCAGCATCAGACAAACTTTGATCTGTCCTTAGATATCTCAGGACAACTGCTCCATACCCGAAAAATCGTTTCAGTGCGGGTTCTGCAGGCCTATCAGCCACTCCTTATTGCCATTCCGACTGGAGTGCAGCGGAATGGAGGAATCCCTTGTACGTCATATATAAGCGATTCCTCGACTTCGCCCACAGATAGCGGCTTCGCTCAAAATGACATGAAAACGTATATCGCTTAACAAAAAAGCGTCCAGCTTTAGCATCAACCCGACCGAATCCATCCACCCAGGCGGATGGACGGGCGGAGGGGTCTCTTATATTCGAAGACGGTACGGATGTATTATTTGTTTCGTAATACAAAATTTCCGCATTGCCCTATTATTAAATTATCACCATGCTCCGTGGCATTTCTTGAACTTCTTGCCCGATCCACAGGGACATACGTCGTTGCGGCCAACCTTCTCTCCGGCAAAATGTTTTGCATCGGCAGAACTTGATGATTCAGACAATGATCCGCCGCCGACCATGCTCGTTCCCGAGCCGCTCCCCTGCTCAGTGGGCGTTTCATTACGCTGGCTCATTGTTTTCGCGGGAGCGCTGAACCGCATGCCGCTAATCGCCGCCATGCTGCCGGCAAGCGCTTTCTGGAGTGTTGCGGACATGGCCTCTTTGCGGGCGTGAAATATCTTGAAGATGCTATAAACGATCTGGTTCTGAATTGACGCCGTGAGCTGCTGGAAAAGCTGATACGCGTCCCGCTTATATTCAACAAGCGGGTCGCGTTGTCCGTATCCGCGCAATCCCACCGCGGTGCGAAGATTATCAAGCGCCTCAAGATGATCCATCCACAATGTATCAATGGCATTCAACAGAACTATACGCTCAAGCTTTGAGAATTCTTCGGTGTCGCCGGTTCCCTCGACCATTCCGTCGTATGTCTCATGCGCGCGGCTCGACAGATATTTAATGAGATGCGATCGCATTTCCGCATCCTTCCCCCTATCGCGCTCATTCTCTTCTTTCACGGCCGCGGCGAGCGTCAGCTTAACATCCGGCGGAAATATAGTTTTCATGGTCTCTTCGATTTCTGAGACATTCCAATCCTGATAACTGGTCGACGCAGTATGAAAATTGACCACTTGCGCTATCTCCTGCTCAATCATTTCAAACACCCGTTCGCGCAGTTCTCCCTCGTTCGAGGCATGCAATATCTCACGGCGGCGGCGGTAGATGGCCTCGCGGTGCCGGTTGGTCACGTCATCATACTGCACCACATGCTTGCGAATGTCGAAGTTATGCCCCTCAACCTTTTTCTGCGCCGACTCGATCGATCGCGAGACAATCCTGTTCTCAATAGGCATGTCATCCGGAACACCGAGCCGATTCATCATATGCTGCAAGCGGTCAGAGCCGAAAATGCGCATCAAATCATCCTCAACAGAAACATAGAACCGGCTGGATCCCGGATCTCCCTGGCGCCCTGCTCGTCCGCGCAGCTGGTTGTCTATGCGGCGCGACTCGTGCCGCTCGGTGCCGATGACGCACAACCCGCCGGCTTTCTTCACTTCATCCGCCTTCTCTGCATCATACGGCGTCCCTCCCAATACAATGTCAACGCCGCGCCCGGCCATGTTGGTCGCGAGCGTGACCGCTCCCGCTCTGCCCGCCTGAGAAACGATCTCCGCCTCGCGCTCATGGTTCTTGGCATTCAATATCTCATGCTCAATGCCGGCTTTGGCCAGAACGCCGGAAAAATATTCATTCTGCTCAATGGAAATGGTTCCAACAAGCACCGGCTGTCCGCTCTTATTACGCTCCCGTATCTCTTTGATAACGGCCTCGTATTTTCCTTTGCGATTCTTATACACGCGGTCAGGCTCGTCAGTACGATCAATCGGCTTGTTGGTCGGGACGACATACACGCCAAGCCCGTATATTTTATAAAATTCCTCTTCTTCAGTCTTCGCCGTACCGGTCATGCCCGAAAGCTTCGGGTAGAGGCGAAAGTAATTTTGAAACGTGATGGTCGCGAGGGTGCGGGATTCCTTTTTGATGTCAACGCCTTCCTTTGCCTCAATCGCTTGGTGCAAGCCTTCGCTATAGCGCCTGCCCTCCATCATGCGCCCCGTAAACTCATCTATGATAACCACTTCGCCATCGCGAACCACATAGTCCTTGTCAATCTGGAACAGGGCATGCGCCTTCAGAGCCTGCTCGATATGATGCACGGTCGAAAGCCCTCCTTCGGTATAGATATTTTCCAGATCAAGCCACTCCTCCATTTTTTTGATGCCTCCTTCAGTCAAGGTGGAGCTGCGCATCTTCTCATCTGTGTTGTAATCCTCATTCTCGACCAATTTTCGAACCAAAGCCGCGTACCGGAGATACTGGTCGGTCGGACGCATATCCGGAGCCGAGATAATGAGCGGCGTCCTCGCTTCATCGATCAGGATAGAGTCAACCTCATCAACAATGGCATAGTGAAAATCGCGCTGAACCATCTGCTCCGCGCTGCCGACCATATTGTCCCGCAGATAATCGAATCCGAATTCATTGTTTGTGCCGTATGTAATGTCCGCGGCATATGCCTCGCGCCGTTCTATGGTTCGCAGGTTGTCATAATCAATGGTCACGAGCGGAGCAGTGGAAACAGAAGCATCCTCTCCTTGGAGAGAGGAATGCCTGTCCGCCGCAGCCTTGACGGAGGCGGAAGGCAAGGAATTTGAATGTGCCGCTTCGTCTTCATCATTCTTTTCTTTCTCGCTATCCTGAACTTGCTTCAGAGCTTCTTCTTCTGGCTCAGACTGATTTTCTGTCATCACCCCCGGATCATATAAATATGATTTATCATGCTGAATACAGGCGATCGAAAGCCCAAGGAAATGATAGATCTTTCCCATCCATACCGCGTCTCTGCGGGCAAGATAGTCGTTGACGGTGACCACATGGACGCCAGCTCCGGAAAGCGCGTTTACATATACCGGCAAAGTCGCGACCAGTGTTTTTCCTTCTCCGGTGCGCATCTCGGCGATATTGCCATAGTGCAGGACCATGCCACCGATCAACTGGACGTCATAGTGTCGCTGGCCGATAGTTCGCTTCGCTGCCTCTCGGACGACCGCGAATGCCTCAGGAAGAATATCGTCAACGGTTTTTCCTTCTGCGATCATCGCGCGAAACGTGCCTGTATACGCGCGGATCTCTTCGTCTGTTTTTTTAGAAAATGATTCTTCTAGTTCGTTGATCTTCTTAACTAGCGGCCGAAACCTCTTCTGCATGTCTCTGTCGCTCGGATCACCGATCAATTTTGTCAAAAAATTCATAAATGCAACTTATATAATTACCCCGCGAATTACTAAACCAATACAAATCCACAAATTAGCTTTGCACACGCCTCGTGTATAATTTTCACTAATGGCGTTATGCAAGATTGGTACATTCGTATTGTATTCGTAATTCGTAAGTATTCCTTTAACCTCTTTTCTTCCGCGACACCAACCGCTCCTTGGCGTCTCGTGCCTGGCGTTCAAGTTTTTTCGCGACCACATCAAGGGCAGACAAAATGTCGCTTCCGGTCTCCGCTGCGCGCAAAAGCTTGCCCGGAAGATCAACATTCACTTCAACGCGAAACACATCTCCTTTGCGATGATGCTGATCACGTGAGATATCAACCCGCACATTCAGGACCGCAACAGAACCTTTGTATTTTTTAATGGCCTCAAGTCTTTCCTCTATCTGTGTTTTAAGCAACTCAGGAATATCGAGATTTTTCAAGTAGAATTGGACTTTCATATTTGTTTCTCATTAATTGGTTTCAGCCCAATTCTACCACACTTTGTGCACAGAATAAAGCCTAAAATTAGGCTAATTTTGTATATATTGACAAAAATGCTTAGAAATGCTATAGTTATATGTTAAACTGAATATAGAAAATTTGTTCTAGAACAATAAATAACCCTACGATTGCCGGAAGAGAAAGGAGGTGTACACATGCAGCCTGCGACGCTCGATCGACGCAATGGCGATGGCGGAGGAGGTCCGATGCAACAATCGGATTCTCCGCTGATAGTTCTCGTCCACAACGGGCGACCGCTCGCCAACGATGTGTGGCGAGAGTGGCTCCTTGACCTCGAGGATGGCCTGACC
>Ga0066639_10000206_pt1 | contig 48516 bp, 52 predicted proteins | sample CryGeyCG2114_010_2_FD_59504 | JGI IMG/M metagenome (GOLD analysis project Ga0066639, IMG submission 59504) | Groundwater microbial communities from aquifer - Crystal Geyser CG10_big_fil_rev_8/21/14_0.10 | ecosystem: Environmental > Aquatic > Deep subsurface > Groundwater | place: USA: Utah...
CAAATGTTGGTTTTAGAAGCTTTATTCATGCCAGCTCTTTGAGATCCTCTCTAGTTTTTCTAACGCTAGATTCAAAATGTCTTCAGTGTGGGCCCAAGAAAGAAAACCCACCTCATAACCTGAGGGTGCAAAATAAAGTTTTTCATGAAGAGCTTTATGAAAGAATTTTTTAAAATTTTCGCCATGGGTTTTTGGAATATCTTTTAAGCTGCGAATGGGTTTTTCAGTCCATGTCCTTAACCAAAATAAAGATCCAAAGTGATCCATTCTCATGGAAACATCATTCTCTTTCAGCTGATGATTCACCTTCTCTACCCAAGCTGATGTTCTTTGCTCTAAAGCAGGATAAATTTTTAATTGTTCTATCTTTTTTAAGGTTTCTAAACCTGCCACCATAGAAAGAGGATTAGCGCTCAAGGTGCCGGCCTGATAAACACCGCCTAAAGGGGCGACCAAGTCCATAAGTGCTGCTCGCCCACCAAAAGCCCCTACATTGAGACCTCCACCAATAATTTTTCCATAAGTAACAAGATCTGGAGTTTCATTTAAGACTTCGGCCATACCACCCAATGCCACTCGAAAACCAGAGATGACCTCATCAAAAATGACCAAAGCACCGTGCTGACGCGCCAACTGAATCACATGTTTCCAAAAATCTGGGCGCTGTTGCAATAAACCATAGTTGGCAGGCATGGGCTCAAAAATAACCGCTGCCATTTGATGGCCATATTGCTGAAAAATTTTTGTAACTGCCTCTTCATCATCCAAAGGAGCCACCAAAGTATTTTTAGCAGTGGACTCACCCACACCCAAGCTATCACTGGAGGCTTCACCGGCCAACCCGCTGCCAGAGCGCACGAGCATGGAATCCACATGACCATGATAACAACCATCAAATTTTAAAATTTTCTCACGACCAGTCGCCGCCCTCGCCACTCTCAAGGCACTCATGACAGCTTCTGTTCCAGAATTCACAAAACGTATTTTTTCGATAAACGATAATCTTTGAACCACCCATTCAGCAAGAGCTAGGGAATAGGGCTCACAGGTTCCCAAGCACCAGGCTGTGTCTACCACTTTGTGTAAGGCGTGTGTCACATCAGGGTCACGATGCCCCAAAAGCATAGGGCCAAAACTTTGGCAAAAATCAATGTAGGTGTCTCCCTCTACAGAAGTGAGACTGGCACCCTGTGACTCTTTAAAAAAAAGAGGATGACCTCCAACACTTTTAAAAGCACGCACGGGTGAATGCACCCCACCTGGAGCTACCTTTAATGATCTTTCGAATAATTCATTTGAGTTCATATTTATTTTCCTACTGTTACTAACAACTCAATCTTAACGAAGACCAAGTTTTCGAGACTCTCTCGCCCCATAAGTGATTATGTATTGAGCCCCTGCACGCTTAAAAACATGCCATGTCTCTAGCAGAGCTTTTTCAAAATGCACCAAGCCTTTTTCTGATAACATCTGAAGACCTGCATACTCACCACTCACCTGATAAGCTCCTACAGGAAGGTGGCATTTTTGTGCAATTGGTTTTATCAAATCTATAGAACTCATACCAGGTTTCACCATTAAAAGATCCGCTCCCTCCTCTGCACAGCGTTGGCTAGAATTTAGGGCATCCGTAGAAGATCTCACATCAATCTGATACTGCTGCCGGTCGCCAAACTGAGGCGTTGAGTTGGCAGCATTGCGAAAAGGGCCGTAAAAATGGCTAGAAAATTTAGTGCTATAACTCATAATGGGTTTCATATCGTAGCCCTTTTCATCTAAAAGCGCTCGAATGTGCTTCACTCGACCATCCATCATATCACTGGGACTCACCCCATCGGCACCGGCCTCTACATAGGCCAAAGCGGCTCTTGAAATTTCATTGAGTGTTCTGGAGCTATCGAAGGGATTTGAAGTTGTTTGTGAGCTCCTCAAAACACCACAGTGCCCATGACTTGTCATAGAGCAAAGACAGGTATCTATCCATAAAAACAATTGATCGCCAAAATGAGATTTTAATTTTTGAATGACCCTTTGAGCGGCTTCATGATGAAAGGCACACTCAGCCTTTGCTTTGGGCACATGAAAAAGTAGAAAGTGCCTCACGCCAGCTTCTAGATCTTTCTCCACTCTTTGTAATATAGACTCTTCTGTATTTCTCTTTGTTTCCCCTAAGCCTAAAATTTCCTCATCACGAGATAGCCCCTCAACAACAAACAGAGGTTGAATGAGTTGCCTCTGATTGAACTCTGTTTCTGCTAATAAATCCCTCATCCATTGGCTCTGTCGCAACCTCATTAAACGGTTTGTCATACCAAAGACTCCTTCCAAGCCTGATAACTCAAACAAACTCGAACACGAGAATCATCTTTAATCAGTTGTCTCACTTTTTTCCAAGTATTTCCTGGTCCACAAAAATGGAGACCTTGAGTTTTAATTTCTGGATAATGCTTAAGAGCTTCCTCTAGAGAACTCCCACTCATCCAAAAAAAATATTTTTTATTTACCAGCTTAGGAATCTCTACCTTAGGCACCAATTGATAGGTGGCTAGCACAGGTAAGCCCATATCTCCTTTTGAATCTGCATGAGAAAGCTTCACCCAATCACCTTCGGGAGCTAAGGCCTCTAGCCGTAAGGGCTCTTCCTCACCTAAGCTGTCATTGCTACCGTTCACCCAAACACCACGCTGAGCTAGCTTCTTCCAAGTTTCAACACCACTACACCAAATGAGTTGGTGTTTTTGAGGTTTATACCCCTCTGGCAGAGCATTGGCTCTGGCAATCCAAAGATCTTTAGTTTCTAAAAAGTTTTTTTCAAACGCACAATCTTGACGCTCAAAAAATTGAGAGTCTTTAGGATTTAGAGGCCAGGCCTCTTGAGCGGACCATGTCTCTTGAGGCTCTGTGAAGCCCCAAAAGTTGAGAACTTCTTCTTTCTGAGTCAGCCCCCTAAGAGACTGCACCTTGCCGTAAGTTCGCTCCATCACATGCACACCAATTTTTTGATGGCAGCCGCCACCGTAGGAAGACAAAACAGTTCTCTCCTCCTGAACATCACGAAAGGTGGAAGCACAGTTTATTTTTAAAAGTAATTCCTTTAAATCTTTTCTATTTTTTAAAATCTCAATGGCCAATGCTCCTTGAGCCGCCGCCGTAGGATTTTGAGATAGAGGAAGCACCATCCACCTGGTTTGCTGGAGGGCCTGCTCTAAAAACAACCTAGTTTCTCTAAATTCATCTTGATCCGCGAGTAAAAGACGATCCAAAGCCGCCTTAGCCAAAACAAGACCTTCAATATTATCTTCAGCCAATAGCTTTTTCACTCTTGTTGGAATATTTCCACGAACAGAATGAAACTGAACTCGGTTCAGCGCTAAGGGAAAGTGGGAAAGTAAGAATGGAGTTAAGTTGTACTCTCTTCTTGGAGAAGATGAAAATAGATTTAATTCTCTTGTTTCCCTTATCTTTTCAAAACTACTTCTTTTGATCAGCAAAATATCTCTCGCATCTGCCCTTGGCAGCGTGCTCACAATCTCAGTGGTTTTTCGCTCCTCTGTGGGCAAGTCTTTCCAAGAATGAACCACAAGATCACAAACACCCTCATTGAGATCCATTAAAAAATCTTCAGTAAAAACTCCCTTTTCTGGCATTTTCCAAAGGGGATCAGAAAGGTTTTTATCTCCCAAAGAGGCGCGAAATTGGTATTCAATGTCCAAAGAAGGTTGGCTTTTTTTTAGAGCATCACCCACGAGGTAAGCCTGCAGACGCGCAAGATCACTGTGTCTTGCGGCTATTTTTAGGCGCATATATCGTCCCACCCAAAAGGTCTAACATCCGCGCCATTCCATCGGTCTTGGGTGAGTTGTTGAATATGTTGCTTTGCCTGCTTTACTTTTTTTAATACTTTTTCTTGGTTAGCATCAATCTCAGAAAAAAACTTCTGAAGAGTGTAAACTTGAGTTTGAGATAGCTTCAAAGGATCTGCTTCAGAGCTACCTCTTAAGTCGATAATCATTTGAATTTGTGTGTTCCCAGGGAGAAGATTTTGTATTTCCTGAGAAGACAATGGGGCCGCCACAACCAGCACCTGCGCTTGAGATACCACTTCTTCCTTTAAGGGCGCTACTTTAACATGAGAAAACCCTTCTATCAGAGGAACTACTTTTTGAGGGTTTCGTACCAACAGTTGAGCCTCTTTGTGTTTTAACCAAGGAAGAATCTCTTGAGCTAACTGACCTCCACCAAGCATGTGTATTTTATTATGATCTTTAGTCATCTTACGAATTAGGCTTCCGTAGGATTGAGCTCCTAAGTTTTCTAAATATTTAGAGCGAATCACTTTGGCATCCGAAAGCCATGCTAAAAAAAATTTCTTCATTTTTTGATTCACCTCAGTGCTCACCTCGGAGGAGCGAATCGCCATGTCTCGAAATTGACCTAAGACTTCTGTTTCTCCAAGCATTGGAGAGTGTAAACCGCAAATGACTTCCAAAATATATTGGTATGCTTCTTGCCCCTCTTTGAGCTGAGGGGGAGTACCAGAGCCATTTTGACCATTTGCTAAACCCTGTTGTAAGGATTCTGTTACCAGTGATCGATCACCAAAATAAACTTGGCGAAGACAAGTGCCCCAATGGGTCCATGCCCCTTTCGCAGAATCATCTAAAGCGCCAAGAGCACCGGTGGTGTGAAGTACAACTAAGTCGTGAAGCATGTGATTATTTTAATTGAAAAACACTCAATAATTGTCACAGAATTGTCATAGCTGGTTCTGATGCACCTCATTAAGACCAGAAGTTGTAATGAGATGGCCACTTTTATAGGTTTTAAGATGTGGAAGTAGGCTAAAGTAGTGAGCTCGTAAATGCAGAAAAGGATAGGTTTTGGGAAACATTATTGAAGTTAAAAATCTACGAACTGGCTTTAGAACTGATGACGGAGAGGTGGTGGCCGTTGATGACATCAGCTTTTCTATTCCTGAGGGTAAAACTCTAGGGATTGTTGGTGAGTCTGGCTGCGGCAAATCAGTGACAAGCCTCTCCATCATGCGTCTTATTCAAAGCCCCCCTGGTCGCATCATTTCAGGCCAAATTCTTTTTGAAGGCAAAGATCTGACAAAGCTTTCTGAAGGTGAAATGAGAAAAATTCGTGGCAACAAAATCTCAATGATATTTCAAGAGCCCATGACCTCACTGAACCCCGTTTTTACAGTGGGAGATCAAATTTCTGAGGCCATTCAATTACATCAAAGCGAATTAAATCAACAGCAAGTGCTTCAAAAAACAGTGGATATGCTGAAACTTGTGGGAATTCCAGAGCCCGAAAAGAGAGTGGATAACTATCCCCATGAACTCTCCGGTGGCATGAGACAAAGAGTGATGATTGCCATGGCTCTCAGCTGTAACCCCAGACTTCTTATCGCCGACGAACCAACAACCGCACTAGACGTGACTATTCAAGCGCAAATTTTGGAGCTCATCCAAAAAATTCAAAAAGAGATGGGCACATCCATGATTTTGATTACCCATGATCTAGGTGTGGTTGCAGAGACCTGCGATGAGGTGGCCGTTATGTATGCTGGAAAAATCATTGAGTATGGTAGCGTTGAAGATATTTTCTCTCAACCAAAGCATCAGTACACTCGCGGACTCTTAAACTCTATTCCTCACTTTGAATCAGGCCATAGAAAACAACGTTTAGAAACAATTCCGGGCATAGTTCCTAATTTGCTAGAACTCAAAGCTGGATGTCGATTTCAAGAGCGCTGCAAGCAAGCCAGCGGCCTCTGTCTTCAAAAGGAACCCACACTGGATGAAGTTGTACTAACGTCCATTGGAGAACCCAATCTTATCAAACATAGAGCCGCTTGTTATCACCCCGTAGTATAGGAAAACAATTATGTCTGAAACACTCTTAAAAGTTGAAAACATCACCAAGTACTTTCCCATTAAAGGTGGATTACTTGGAAAAAACGTCGCCAATGTGAAAGCCGTCCAAGATGTGAACTTGGAAATTAAGAGGGGTGAAACCCTGGGACTTGTTGGTGAGTCTGGCTGCGGAAAATCAACCCTTGGACGATGTATTATCAAACTCATAGAGCCTACTTCAGGAAAGATCTTCTTTGCTGGAGAAGACATCACCCAGAAAAAAGGGGCAGAACTTCGAGCCCTTCGCCGTAAAATGCAAATTATCTTCCAAGATCCCTATGCCAGCTTAAACCCCCGCATGACTGTGGGTTCAATTATTAGTGAGCCCATCGAAGTTCATAAACTCACAAAAACCAGAGCCCAGCGAAAAGACCGTGTGATGGAGTTACTCGATCTCGTAGGTCTTCGCCCAGAGGCCACAAACCGCTACCCCCATGAGTTTTCCGGTGGACAAAGACAGCGTATTGGAATTGCGAGAGCCTTGGCTGTGGATCCAGAATTTATCGTTTGTGATGAGCCCGTGAGCGCCCTGGATGTGTCCATTCAAGCTCAGGTGATCAACCTTCTTATGGACCTACAAAAGAAACTCAACTTAACTTATCTGTTTATTGCCCATGACCTAAAGGTAGTGGAACACATCTCTAATCGGGTCGCCGTTATGTATCTAGGAAAAGTCGTGGAGATGGCTACCAGTGATGATCTTTACATGCACGCACAGCACCCTTACACAAAGGCATTGCTATCGGCTATTCCTGTGCCAACACCACATGCAAAAAAAGACAAAAGAATACTACTAAAAGGGGATGTACCAAGCCCCATCGACCCCCCTCCTGGCTGTTATTTTAATCCTCGGTGCCCTCAAAAGGTAGATCAGTGCACTCAAAAAGTGCCACAGCTTAAAAATGTGCGCCCCGACCATTTGGCCAGCTGTTTAGAAGTTCCACCCTTGGGAATATAAGCTCTTCTTAATTTTTCTTTGCCATTGGCTCAGGTCCCATGACAGCCTAACAAGAAACTTAAGAAAGGGTTTTTCAATGAAAAAAATCATACCTATTGTATTATGTGTTTTATGCTTTGGCCTCAGCAATAGCTCAGCAGAACAAATTTTTAGAATTGAAGTCGGCAGTGACTACAATAGCTACAGCCAATCCGATCTGAAGCGACGTGTGTGGGAGTTAGAAAGAGCTGTTTTTCAACTTCAGCAAAGAGTTTTTCAATTGGAAACAGGTAAAGAAACCCCCACTCCAGATAGCTGGGTCTGTACCATCAGTGTCTTTGGTAAAACCTATACCGGCACTGGAGGCACAAAGGCCGTTGCCAAAGCCCGATCCATTGAAAGTTGCCAGGCCAAAGGGGAACAAGGCACCTTTTGCCACGACCCCAAGTGTGAACAGTAATTCTTAAGAACCTTAAAATACTTTAGATCACATTCAGGCGAATCTTGTCAGAGCAAGGTTCGCTTTTGCATTTTTTTGCTAAGACTTCTTCAAACCTGTCAAAATAGAATCAAACAAAGCTTGAGAAGCACGAGAGAGTTTTCGCGAAGAGAGCTTGGCAATGCCGATGGAGTTCGTCAGTGGTCGCCCACAACCCTTTAATACCTGAACTTTTTGGCCTTCGTTTTCCAATCTGGCCACCAAGTGGTGAGGTAGAATACCCACTCCCACACCTAACATGATCAAGCGAGAAAGCCCCTGCACATCCATAATATAAGCATGAACATTGGGCACAACTCTCTTGCGCGGCAAATGATGATGAAACCACATCTTTAACAGCGGCTCCCCTTGCTGGTACTCCACATAGTCCAAGCTTTCATAAAAAGTCGCCGAATGTTTATAAGGACCCTTTTTCTCTAAGTACTCCTCAGAGGCACAGAGCTCTACCACCTCATCATATATTTTTTTTGTTTCAATGGAGCGATCCATTCTAAATTCATCAATGATAGCAAAGTCCAGTTCACCCTTTAGTAAATGGTCATTCATTGTGCTGGCATAACCTAAATTAAACTGACAAACCACCTGAGGATGCTGCTTTAAAAACTCAGAAATCAAGGGCATCACTAAGTTATTTCCAAACTCAATGGGCATCCCAATATTGATGGTTCCAGCAAAGGAACGCTCTACCCCCCTTAACTCCCAAATGGTATTTTCAATTTGGTTTAGATTTTCGTGGGTGCTTTCGTAAAGCCTCTTTCCCTCTTCAGTAGGCAGTAAACGCTGACGAACCCTTTCAAAAAGACTCACTCCCAATAGTTCCTCGAGGTTTGTGATATGCTGACTCACTCCCGACTGGGTGAGATGCAAGCGTTCAGCAGCCTTGGTCATACTGCCACTGCTGTAAACAGCCTCAAAGATACGCAGAAGGTTTAAATTGAGCTCACTGGTCGCCATATAGTTCATTAGTAATACTAATGAACTTGAATAACAACAAATAATTATTACTAACAATTTAAAACGGCGTATAGATTGTCTTGTATTTGAGATGCAAGTCTCAAAACTCACCGGAAAGACTCCCTCAAGTCCCCTCCCAATCGAGGGAGTCAGCCCGGAAAATTCGGGGGTCATATGAATTTTAAAACTCAGTCTTTCAAAAAATTAAAAGTGATTTTAAGTGTCGCTTCTTTTGTGCTACTAGCTGGAACCTTAGCATCAGCCAGCGATTTCGGTCTCCCTCGAAGAGTAGGTGCTAGCCTAAACGGTAGTATTGCTTCTGTTGGACAAATGAAAATTATCTCTTCCAATGGAGACTATCTCCCAACTGATAAGGTCTCCATCACCCTTGCAGACCCCATTGACTCCGAAGCTACCTATATCGGCTTTGAAGTGATTCGGGACAATCAAGTACTAGAACAGTTCAGCCTTCCAGTGGATCAAATTTTAGTTTCTACATGTGGAGCTGCCCGCTACATCATTCAAAATCAGTATGTTTCTTTAAAGCTTTCTGAATCTGCCTACGGTTGCATGGCGGCGACTCCCTGGGTTGCCCATGTAGTGACCCCAAGAGGAGCTCTTGTCCTTGGTGGTAGCCTTCAAACTGTTATTGGATTTTAATTACGCAATCTAAAACTGAATATTTACCCCTAGACCCGTGTTGTCCCCCCCTCCAAAAACATGGGTCTTTTTTTATCTAGCGAGGTCTAGAATTGTCTTTACTGTTTTTTGAACTTTAGAGGGATCAAAAGGCTTTTTAATGTAATCAGCAGCTCCCACCTCAAAGCCTCTTTTTATATCTGCATCAGAAACCATGGCTGATATAAAAATAATGGGAATTTTTTTAAGCTCCTCATGTTCGCGCATGAGGGCCGCCAATTCAAAGCCATTGATCCAGGGAAGTCCAACATCTAAAATAATGAGATCAATAGGCGTATCATCCAAAACATCAGACAGCTGAGTTCCATCGGCAGCCGACAAAACTCTATGCCCATCATGCTCTAATAACCTTCGCAGTGAACCTCTCACGGTATCATCATCATCAATCAAAAGTAGTGTGGCTGGTTCTGTTTTTGATTTTAGTTGCCGAAAATTCTGAAGCGAGACCACCTCGCCTGAGCGCATGCGGTCTTTGGCCATCTTTTCAATTTTTGCGACAAAATCTTTTGTATTTAATTTTTTTTTCATGAAGTTTAGTGCCCTTGGGCTTCCAGCCATCTTTCTGCATCAATGGCTGCCTTGCACCCGCTTCCAGCAGCCGTGATTGCCTGACGGTAAACGTGATCTTGCACATCACCACAAGCAAAAACACCCTCAATATTTGTGGCACTCGATTGACCTTTAGTCACAAGGTAACCACTCTCATCCATATCTAATGCGCCTTTAAAAAGATCCGTGTTTGGTTGATGGCCAATGGCCACAAAAACACCCTCCACTGGAATCTCTTTGGTGGAGCCGTCTTGAGAGTTTTTCACACGCACAGCATTTGCCAACTTTCCATCACCAAGCACTTCTTCTACCAGGCTATTCCAGACCACTTCTATTTTTGGATTTTTTAAAGCGCGATCGACCATGATTTTAGAAGCCCTAAAGGAGTCTCGACGATGAATAATATAAACCTTAGAGGCAAAGCGAGTGAGAAAAGTGGCCTCCTCCATGGCGGAATCACCACCTCCAATCACACACACGGGAACATCTTTAAAGAAGGCGCCATCACAGGTAGCACAAGTGGACACTCCCTTGGCCCAATAGCTTTTCTCACTGGGAATTCCTAACATTTTTGATGAGGCACCCGTAGAAACAATCACCACATGGGCTTGATGCTCTTTTTCACCTACATAAACTTTAAATGGCTTTTTTGTGAGATCCACTTTACTAACATTTTGAGTGATAAATCGAGTTCCAAAGCGCTCCGCCTGCTTTCGCATTTCCAACATCAACTCAGGGCCCATAATGCCTTTAGCAAAGCCAGGATAATTTTCGACTTCAGTTGTTGTTGTGAGTAGCCCGCCAGGCATCTCCCCCTCAATCATTAGGGGTTTTAAGTTAGCGCGTGCTGAATACACAGCGGCCGTTAAACCTGCAGGACCAGATCCAATAATAATAATATTCTCTACGGACATGAGCGTACTCCCCCTTGATAAATTCGATGAAATTCTTCAGTCTGTTCGTGCATCCAACGATAGAGATCTTGAGCCACTGAACTAGGTGATAAGACCAAACCTTGCTTCCTGGGCCAAGCATTTTTTGGCAGCAAAGGCGTATCCATATATCCTGGACTATATAAACGCACATCCAAAGATTTTTTTTCGGCCCTTAAGTTGTAAATTAAGGACTTTAAAGCATGCTTAGACACACTATATGAGGTTGCCAGAGGATCCTCTTGAGCCTCAGCGATGGCTGATCCAATAAGAACCACCTGCTGAGTATTTTTAAGGTTTTGCAGAGCAAAATGAATCAGCTGCATTGGCCTAAGCAGATTTAACTCTAAAGCCCACAGATGATCATTCCAATTTTTTTCTTCAAACAAACCGTAAGGGCCGCCACCTGCAGCATAGACAATGCGATGAGGCTGAAACTGCAGCATTTGATCGGCCACTGATAAAAATGATTCTGGTTTTGCTAAATCGCAAGAATACGTGGTCACCAGATTGTGACCAACAAAAACAGACTTGGCGATATTTCTCGCTGTCAGCCAGCAGGGACCTCTTTTTTGCTCAATCCATTGACCGGCTAAAGCCGCCCCCAGGCCACGCGAAGCTCCAAAAATAGCAATTCTTTCTAACATGGTGAAAAATGGGTACCATAAAGCACATAGAGAGGATACTTCTGCGCGCTATGCCGACCATTACATTTTTAAAATCAGGAAAAACTCATAGTGTCCCTGAGGGCAGCAACCTCATGAAGTCTATTTTACAAGCTGACATGCCTGTCGCCTCCAGCTGTGGAGGAGATGGTGTCTGCGGAAAGTGCCGCATAAAAATCTCTGAGGGGGCGCAAAATCTGAGCCCCGAAGGAACCACTGAAGCAGAAATTAAAGATATTCATGATGTGCCTAAAAAAGAGCGGATCAGCTGCCAAGTGACTATTCTTGGAGATATCACCATCGATACCAATTACTGGTAAATTACAGGTAAATTACAGGTAAATTACAGGTAAATAACTGATCAATAACTGTGGCACCAACCTTGCGATCCTCCTAGCCCAATAGGAGGAATTTATAATGAAAAACAATCTATCGCTACCTGTCCAATTTTTTGTCCTAGCTTTAGGACTCATTTCCTGTGCCCCAAACAATGAAAACCCTCAACCCACACCCGATGCCTGGCAACCGCCCAGCCTATCGCTAAAACGTTATAAAAATGGGCAACAGGCCCCGCTCAGCCGCCAATTTTCTAGTGTGGTGAATCTCTCAGATCGACTTGTCCTGTCTGAGCCACCAGAGGAGCTACAGATCATCAGTCTGTGCGCCAAGACTCGTGAAGATCTTGCCATTCAATCAGAACAAAAAACTCAAAGAATTTTTAAAAAAATTTCCGAATTTTCTGTGGGATCACTTCTACCTGTCGCTGTTTATCTTGAAAGTTGGCCAAGTATTTCCTGTCAAATCGATATCATTGGCAAAAACACAATTGGATCGACAGTGAGCTATAAGCTCCCCGTTTTAGATATCGTACCAGAAAAAAATACGGATCTTCAAATCATCAAAAAAGATGGCAGTATCTATAATAAGGACGACCGCATCTCTGAGTCTGAAATTTTAGTGGCTACATTTTTAGGACCAGACCCACTTCCTGGAACTTTAAAATCCCACTGTGAGCAACTAGAAACCGCGCTGGAAGTGCCCTACCCGTCCTCTACCCGTATTTTTGATGTCGTATGGAGCGATAAAGAAAGCGTTATGCCCCCAGAGGACTCCAGAAGAACAGCGCCCTTGCAATATTGTGTCTTTAGCTATGAAGAAAACATCAGTGGCCGCGTTCTCTTAAGCTCAAGATATCTGATTAGCTTTTCCGATGGAGGAAGTTATCAAGATGGAGCCATTATGCACACGGATGCACAAGCTTATCCACGAGATGGTACTGTTCGCCTTATTGAAATTCGAATACAAAACGACAATGCTTATCCCATATTTATTGGTTACAAAAATGCCTATGCCGGTACGACCAAACGCACCTGCCAGGGGTCTGGAGGCTCAGAAGAGCTTAAACTCAAAATTAAGCCTTCAGGTGTTACGCCAATAGAAAGTGCTGAGTACAACACCTTTCAAATTGAACCCGGGCAAACTCGTTACTTTTTAGGCTATATGGCTGTGCCAAAAGTGTATTGTAATATTGGTAATCACTCTGGCAGCTATGTTGATATGTTTTTAATGAGTGGTCCTCTATCTACAACGAAACCACAATTTAGAGTTCACAGCCGTTTGAAATTAAACAAAGTGGATCAGGCATTGTCCACACCCTTTGTTCATAACTGGATACCTTAAGATCTAAACAGCTTGAGGTAATAGGTTTTTCGACCTTTTCTAGTCCATAACTTTTCAAAATGAGTTTGAAAATTATCTTGGGCCAGAGCTGAAGCATGTAAATCTTCACTTTGGCCCACAATTTTATACTGAGACAATGGAAGTCGTTCACAAACCCAATGATAATAACTTTGACTATCTGTTTTGAATGTCAAATAAGAGTCGGAGCGCTGTAGATCAAAAAGTTTATTTAAAAAGTTAAGGTCGATCAAACGATGCTTATGTTTTTTCTGCTTCTCCCATGGGTCTGGAAAAAAAATATAAACATCATTTAACTCACCATCAGAAAATATATCATCTAAGAATTTTGCATCATAACGTACCAGTCGAAAGCGATCCTCACTCACAGAACAAGCTCTCTTCGCCGTCTGTATGATTTGCTTGTACTTAAGCTCAAAGCCAACCAGGCGACGTTGAGATGCTTCCACCAGGCGATGCTCAAAAAAATATCCGTTGCCAATACCAATCTCTAAATCAATAAAATCTGTTTTATCACATTTAAATATTTTTTCTCGCCATTGCCCCTTACAGCCAGTGGCACGATCTAAATCATAAATCCAAGGAGCAAACTCTCCGTGAGCTAAGTCTAGAAAAGGATTGATAAAAGGAGACAAACCGCCCTTTATTCTGGCAATTCTTTGCCCCAACACCTGAAGGTGATAAGCTCCAACGGCGGGTCTGAATGTATCTAGGTTCTCTCTCTGTTCCAACATTGGGCTTATAGCTATAGAAGTAGACGCGTGCAGTCAATATTTCTAACAAAATTTAAACTTAAAAGTTGGCATAGACCATGGTAAAAAAGCCCCACTGCCCGTAAGGGTAGCATTTTTTTCTCGAATGGGGCTTATATGAAACAAGATTTGACACCACTTTTTAAAACTGTGAACGGACTTAAAACAAAGTTTAATGCTGAACTCGACAAGCGCTTTTCGCCTGAAAAAAGAGAAGAAATTAAGGATCGAGTTGTAGACAACCTTTTGCTCACTAAATCTATTCTTGAGCAAACAGCTAAAAATATTGCCAAGGATTCTAAAGACACCAAAATTGTGAAGGCCTATCTTCGTCCATTAGTGCAATCCCACAAAACAGAACAAGCCCTCAACCAACTTGAAGGCCGACTGGCTCCCGCAAAACCTCTGGTACAAACCATACGAGATTTGCGCACTCAGTTTTTAGATTTAACAGCCACTGTTGAAATTGTGAGCGAAGAAACAAAAATTGATAAAGATGTTGAAGAGCTTCAGGCCACCGAGGAAGAAAGCTCCAATACCTCTACAAAAAGAAAAAGATCAAAGTCTAAAAGCAAATCACAAGAATGAATCGATTAGGACAGTCTAAAATTTCTTCTCTTGTCGTATTCATTCTGTTTCTCTGCCTACAGATCACAGCCCACGCCATCCCCTTCAAGGGCCATGACTTTCTTATCTCAGGACCCTCTCCTCATATTGTTGAGACTGCCATTCAGATAAGAAAGGCCGGCGGTAATGTGGCTGATATACTTGTGGCCTCAGCTTTTACACTCTCCGTGACCTCCCCCTACTACGCGTCCTTAGGAGGCGGTGGCTTTGCCCTGATCAAAATGAATAATGAAACCGTAAGAGCATTGGACTTCCGAGAAACAGCTCCTTTCAAAACTCACAAAAATTACTACCAAAATAAAAGTTCAGAAGATGGCATTACTGCCGTCGGCATACCCGGGCATGTCGCCGGCTTGTGGGAGATTCATAAGACCTACGGAAAGCTACCATGGAAAAAGTTAATTCAACCGGCTCTGATTCTGGCACGAAAAGGCTTTCGAGTGAGCGGCGAGTGGGTGAATCATACCGTTCATAATAAAAGCAGATTTAATACATCAGGATTAAAATATTTTTTTAAGGCAAAGAATACCCCATACCTACCAGGAGAATTATTTCGTCAACCCCAGTTGGCAAAGGCCCTGCTACTGATTCAGCAAAAGGGCGCCAAAAGTTTTTATGAAGGTATCATAGCCAAAGACCTCGTCAGTACGTCTCAAAAACTAAAGGGCGACCTAGAGCTTTCAGACTTTAAAAGATATAAGGTGCGGTGGCTACAGCCCATTGAAACAGAGTTTTCTGACCACCGTGTATACATGATGCCACCACCCAGTAGTGCTGCCGCCGTCATGAAAGTGGCTCTTCATCTCATTGAAGATTTAAAAGTCAAAGAACATGGACTTTTCTCCGTATCTGAATTTCACTTGTTAGGATCTATTCTTGCGCGAGCCTTTCGTGGTCGCACACTACTAGCAGACCCTGATTTTCACAAAAACCCTTTGGAAAAACTTTTTTCAAAAAAATATATTCAAAAACAAGCAGACTCCATTGATATAAAAAAAGCAAAAGCCATGAAACCTCTAGAAGAAAAAGACCTTCATGAATCCACCGAGACAACGCACATCAGTGTTATGGACGCCAAAGGCAATGCCATCAGCTTTACTGTCACTCTCAATGGTAGTTTTGGATCTGCAGTGGTTTCTGACAAATATGGCATTGCTCTCAATAATGAAATGGATGACTTCACCACCCACCCAGGCAAAGCCAATCAGTTTGGACTCATTCAAGGCTTAGCCAATACGGTAGAGCCACAAAAAAGGCCCCTCAGCTCCATGAGCCCAACCCTTGTCACAGAATCAAAAAGTCATCGGGTGGTGATGAGCTTAGGCTCACCAGGAGGTCCCAGAATTATCAGTGCTGTAACCCAAGTGCTCTATCGAGTTTTTTCTCAACAGCTAGATATTGATCAGGCTATCCAAGCCCCTAGAGTGCACCATCAAACATTGCCCGACACGCTCTACATTGATCCTTTAAAAACAAACCCAGAGGTTCGTCACGCCTTAGAAAAAATGGGGCATCATGTGGTGGAATCTCCTGTGGCCAAAGTTTATGGCATCACGCTGAACTCTGAGGGAATTTTAGAGGGCGCCTTCGACTCCCGCGGTGAAGGTGCCGTTGGAGGCTACTAGTGATTTATGAAAGCTTTAGAAGCTTAGGGTATTTTTTCTTTAATCCCATTGTTCATCTAGGACTGTGGGCCTTGGTTTTTTTGTATTATTTTATATTTAATAAAAACCCACGACGGACTTCTTTGTTTTTTATTCTCTATGTGTTCATCATGTTTTCTAAACCCCTTGTTCAAGGGCTCACAAACTCTTTACAACTGCAAGTGCCCAGCAGTCCCTACTTTGAACAAAAACAAGCGGTGGTGATTCTAACAGGAGGGATTGTGCTTTACGATAACTCCCATTTACATTACCAGTGGGGACCAACAGCCTCTCGCCTCTTAGAGGGTTATCGATTATTTCAAAAAACTAGATCTCATTTACTCATTTTTGTTGGAGGAAGCCCCTACCCTCACCCCCAGCAGCTCAGCGAGGTCGCCTCAATGAAAAAATGGGCCTTAGAGATGGGTGTGCCTGAAGATCAAATTCGAACGGAAGATCTCTCCACCACAACCTATGAAAACGCCTTATTGTCTAAAAAAATCCTTCAAGAAAATGGCGTGGACGATTTTTACTTAGTCACATCCGCTATACATATGCCAAGGGCCTTGGCCACATTTAGAACTCAAAAATTACAACCCACACCCTACCCCGTGGAGCGAAAAAGCTTTGAAGACGCTAGTTTTTGGTCTTTAGCTTACCTTTCACAGAGCCTAGAAGCTCTTAAAGAATGGGTAGGATTTTTTGCCTACAAAGTGACTGGGAAAATTTAATTTCGATTCAGGTTTGCTAATTCTCTCGACGTGCTTCCAAGAATTCTTCTGGCTCTAGGGGAGATTTCAATTCTTCTAAAGTAAAAGGGATTCTCTCTTGAAAGGGTTCTTGTCGAATAGGGCAGTTTTGTAAATCACACACTCGGCAATAGGCCTTGTGACAGGGATCCACATGAAAATGAATTTCACCATCAAACTCATAGTCAGACAAAAAACTACGTTCAAAATCATCTGTAAAATCATGGGCCTTCTTCACATCCCAAAACTCAGGAACCACTACGTGGGAATCAATATGATGGTAGGAGCCAGATCGCATCACTCTTGTGTAATGAATACGAATAATACCAGGAACAATGTTTTTCATAAACAGATCACGGACATGTTCTAAAACTCCTTCGTCTTCAGCATCCATGAGCCCACTGGTGGATTTCAGCAATAGATCAATACCGCTCCATGCAAGATAAATAGCCGCCAAAATAGCAAAAACTGGATCAATCCATGTTTGACCTGTGAAACCTACAAAAAATAAAGCGGCGATAACAGCAACACTGGTCCACACATCCGACAATAAATGCTGTCCGCTAGCTTGTAGTGCCAACGATTTTTTCTTCTTACCCAACCATCGTAAATACAAACCCATGAGTAGATTCAAAACAGTGGCCACTAAAATAATATTTTGACCTTGAGTTAAGTGACTTAATGTCTTTCCTTGAAACAAAGCACGCCCTGCCTCAATAAAAATTAAAACGGCAGCAAAGCTAATCAATCCACCTTCAAAGGCAGCAGAAAAATACTCCACCTTACCGTGACCATAGGGATGATCTTCATCTGCGGGTTTGGACGCTATAATAAGGGTCATTAAGAGCGTCAAAGCTGTGATCACATTGATAATACTTTCAAGGGCATCAGAAAAAACAGCCTGTGAGCCAGTGATTTGATAGGCCCAAAATTTAATTCCCAGTACAAGACTGCCAACAATAAGTGTTAGCATTCCTACTCGACGTTGAAGTGCTAAATTTGTTACTTTATTTACCGATTCCATACCCAAAGAATGAACCATTGTGTGGACAAAAAGAAGCCTTTAACGCATTATGCAGAGCTCTATGGCACATTTATTAAAACTGAGCGAAGGACGCGTGGGTTATGGCTCCCAAAGCCTGCTCCCCCACATGAATCTAGAAATTCAAGCGGGAGAATTCATCGCCCTGGTGGGCCCCAACGGGTCTGGAAAAACAACACTGGTTAAAACACTCCTGGGCCTTTTACCTTTGCTTGAAGGGCAGCTAGAAGTGAACGGCTCCACTGCTTATATTCCACAAAAAGTACAAATGAATAAAAGTATCCCACTGACATTGATGGAGTTTTTAGATCTGCATCAAGCGCCAAATCTTCAAGCCCGAAAACAGCTGCTTCATGACTTGGAATTAGAAGTGCGTTTACACCAAAAGCTGAATCACCTTTCTGGTGGCTTCCTTCAGCGAGCGATGCTTGCCTTTGCATTACAAGGGGAACCTCAACTATTATTTTTAGACGAAGCCTCTGAAGGCATGGACCTAAAATCTCAACAAAAGTTTTATAGTTTGATTAAAACGTGGATCCAAAACACACAAGGTAGTTGTGTCATGGTTTCCCATGATATCTCAGCCGTGACAGAGCAAGTCTCCCGCGTGATTTGCATTAACACTGCCATTCACTACGATGGTGATCCCCGGTCGCAGGAGTTTCACAGCTGTTTACACAAGGTATACGGAGAAGGAAGTCATATCCATGGACATCATCACTAATCCTTTTGCCGACCCCCTCTACTCTGGATCGCTCCTAGCTTCAGCCTTAGCAGGGCTTATGTGTGGATTGATTGGACCATATTTTGTTTGGAGAAAACTTTCTAACTATGCCAATGCGCTCTCCCATGCCGCATTAACACCCCTGGCTGTGGCTAAAATCTATCAACTCCCCATGCTGTCAGTACTTGTTCCTTTTACGCTTTTATTTTCGCTTTTCACTCATTGGCTAGGAAACAGAAAAAATCCCGAAATGGATTCGGTTCTATCTATTCTCTTTGCTGGTTTTATGGCTCTTGGCCTACTTCTCATTGTTACCACCGGCGGTGGGAGCTCTGAAGCCATTCACTATCTCTTTGGGGATATTCTTTTGATCTCTCAAACGGATCTTATTCTCATGATTGTCACAACTCTTATCACCGCACTATTTGTTATTTCACAAAAAAATAAATTGGTGCTTTTAAGCCTTAACCCTGAGTTCGCCAGTGTCTATGGTGTCAAAAGTCACTTGCAAAATCTTTTGCTCATTCTATTTTGTGGGCTCGTTGTTATTTTTTGCCTTTCACTCATGGGAATTATCCTCACCACCAGCCTCCTCCTGGTCCCTGCCATGACAGCTCAGCTTTTTAGTAAAACATTAAGGCAACACTTGTTGCTCTCTTCCCTTTTAGGTGTCCTTATCTCTTGTACAGGTTGGTGGTTGGCCCTTGAATTGGATTTTCCCATTGGGCCAAGCATTGCCTTTTTCTCACTGGTCGTATTTAGTCTTGCCTCTATGAAAAGAATAAAAACATAATAGTTTGATAACGAAGGGGAGACACATGTCCTACTCTCACTTAGACATTGAAAAGAAGTGGCAACATTTTTGGGAAACAAAAGAAACTTTTAAAGCCACAAAAGATTCTAAGAAACCAAAGTATTACGTCTTAGATATGTTCCCCTACCCCTCCTCTCAAGGACTGCACGTAGGCCACCCCGAAGGCTATACGGCCACTGATATTGTTGCTCGCTACAAAAGGACAAGAGGGTTTAATGTGCTTCACCCTATGGGATACGATGCCTTCGGTCTTCCTGCAGAACAATATGCCATCCAAACGGGAGTGCACCCAGAGATCACCACAAAACAATCCATTGAAAATTTTCGACGACAACTGAAAATGTTTGGTTTTAGCTATGATTGGTCCCGAGAGATTTCCACCTGCGAGCCAAAATACTACAAATGGACCCAATGGATCTTTACGAAACTCTATGAAAAAGGCCTCGCCTACCAAACAGAAGTTCCCGTCAACTGGTGCCCAGCCCTAAAAACAGTGCTTGCTAACGAAGAAGTTGTAGATGGAAAAAGTGAGCGCGGTGGTCACCCCGTTGTAAGATTACCAATGAAGCAGTGGATGCTTAAAATCACTGATTATGCCGAAAGACTACTCAAAGACCTCGATAAGGTGGATTGGCCTCAAAGAACAAAAGAGGGCCAAAAGCATTGGATTGGCAAAAGCGAGGGCGCCAAGGTGCTTTTTGCCATTGAAAACTTCTCAGACAAATTAGAAATTTTCACTACGCGACCGGATACCATTTTTGGATGCACCTTTATGGTGATTGCTCCAGAACACCCTTTGGTACAAAAAATCACCACCACATCTCAAGAAAAGGAAGTTACAGCCTATCAAGAGGCAGCCTCTCGAAAGAGTGAACTTGAAAGGCAAACCAATGCAGAAAAAACTGGGGCTTTCACCGGTAGCTTTGCTATTAACCCTCTGAATAACGAAAAAATTCCTATTTGGATCTCTGATTATGTTCTCATGGGCTATGGTACCGGAGCCATTATGGCCGTCCCTGGCCATGATGAACGAGATTATGAATTTGCACAAAAATTTGAACTACCCATTGTACAAGTGATTGAAGGTGGAGAGCTCCCATACACAGGAGAAGGTCCTCTTGTGAACTCTGGTGCCTTCAATGGAAAAGACAGTCAGGAAAGCATTACTCTTCTTATTACCGAAATAGAAAATAGAAAAATTGGCACACGAAGCATCCAATACAAACTCCGCGATTGGCTCTTTAGCCGTCAGCGCTACTGGGGTGAGCCCTTTCCCATTGTTCGCTTTCCAGAAAAAGGGATCAAGGCGCTTCCATTGGAAGAGCTCCCAGTTCTGCTTCCATCAGTGCCAGAGTATGAACCCTCAGACAAAGGAGAGTCTCCCCTGGCTCGCGCCAAAGATTGGGTAAGGTATGAAAAAGATGGAGAAATTGGGGCCCGTGAAACCGACACGATGCCTGGCTCCGCTGGTTCTTCTTGGTATTTTTTACGATACACGGATCCACACAATGAAAATGAAGCCGTTGGCTTTGAAGAGCAAAAATACTGGATGCCTGTAGACCTTTATTTGGGAGGCCCCGAACACACTGTGGGCCATCTTCTCTACGCTCGCTTTTGGCAAAAAGTATTATTTGATGCCGGTGTTGTTAGCCATGATGAACCCTTTCAAAAGCTCATCCACCAAGGAATGATTCTTGGCTCTGATGGAGAAAAAATGTCTAAATCCCGAGGCAATGTGGTCAATCCCGACCATGTGATTCAAGCTTATGGTTCTGATGCATTAAGAGTGTTTCTCATGTTCATGGGACCACTGGAGCGAGACAAGCCATGGTCTGATCAGGGCATTCAAGGCTCTCGACGTTTTCTTGATAGAGTGTGGCGCCTAGTTTTTGAAGACGAAGCTGGTGAAGTGGTGATTACACAAAACCAAGAGCTCTCTGAAAGCTCCAACAAGCTTTTGCATAAAACTATAAAAAAAGTAACTCACGACATTGAAAGCCTCAGCTTTAATACAGCCATTTCTCAGATGATGATTTTTGTTAATGAGCTCTATCGAGAAAATGTGAAACCACAAAAGGCTCTTCTTACACTGTCTCAGCTCTTAATGCCCTTTGCTCCTCATATTGCTGAACAGATGTGGCAAAAGCTGGGTGGAAAAGATTCTGTTTCTATAGCCCCATGGCCTAGCTATGACGAGGCTCTTACTCGAGAGGATTTTGTCACTATTGCTGTACAAGTAAATGGCAAAAAACGCGGCACCATTGAGATCACTGAACAAACCTCTCAAGAGGAAGCCATGAAGCTCGCTACAGCTCTTGAGCCTGTCACTAATGCTCTCAACGGAGTTCAAGTAAAACAAGTGATCTACAAGGCAGGAAGAATTCTTAACATTATTGCGAAATAACTTTGCTTTTTCGAAAAACTTCTCTAGAAAAGGGGTTGTAGAAGATTCTGGAGGGCAAAGTATGGACACAGATCAAGATGGTCCCCGCGAAAATGTAATGAGTACTAACAAAGAAGCTCCAGGAGCCGAGCGCTCTCCATTGAAAGTGACCACAGCCAATGCACCCACTGAAAATATTGGGCCAACGCCTTGGAGCATTGAAGACTCTGCTGAAACCTATGGCATTAATACATGGGGCGCTGGATACTTTCGTATTAACTCTAAAGGTCGAATCTCTGTCACACCTCACGGACAAAATGGACCACAGGTTGATCTTCTAGAGCTCACAGAAGATCTTAAGGATAGAGGAATTCGCACGCCCATTCTTGTACGTTTTCCAGATATCGTAAAATCTCGCATTCGACTTCTCAACTCTTGTTTTGAAAGTGCTATTAAAGACTGTGGGTATAATGGCCGCTACTGTGGCGTCTATCCCATTAAGGTCAATCAACAAAAGCACCTTGTGCGTGAAATTGTTAACAATGGCAAGGCCTACAACCTGGGTCTTGAATGCGGTAGTAAGCCTGAGCTCTTAGTGGTGCTTAGCCTCATGAATACCGAAGACGGACTCATCATTGCCAATGGCTTTAAAGATGAGGAGTACATTGAAACGGCCCTTTTATCTTTAAAACTTGGACGCAATACAATTATTGTTGTGGATCGATATAGTGAACTTAATATCATCATCAATTCAGCCAAAAAACTAAATACCAAACCTCGCATTGGTTTTCGCGCAAAGCTAGAAAGCAAAGGAACTGGTCGATGGATGGATAGCTCTGGAGCTCGGTCTAAGTTTGGCCTGACACCCGCAGAGATCGTGTCTGGCATTGAGCTATTGAAAAAAGAAAATATGCTCGACTGTTTGGAACTTCTGCATTTCCACATTGGTTCTCAAATTTCCTCCATTCAGGCAATCAAGTCCTCTTTAAAAGAAGGCGCGCGCTTCTTTGCAGAGCTATGGGGCCTTGGCGCTCGCCCTCGTTTTATCGACGTAGGAGGAGGCCTTGGTGTTGATTACGATGGTTCTGGCTCCTCCGATGGATCTATTAATTACTCAGAACAAGAATATGCCAACGATGTTGTCAGTGTGATTCAATCCATTTGTGATGAACAGAAAATTCCACACCCTAGCATCATCACAGAGTCGGGACGCTCTCTTGTCGCTCACCATTCAGTTTTAATTTACGACGTTCTTGGTATGAATGAGGTGGCAAAAAGCAATCTCTCTCAGGGTCAAGATCCCACAGATCATAAAATCACCAAAAGCTTGTTCGAAATTTATGAGAGTTTAAAGCTAGAAAATATCAGAGAATCTTATCACGATAGTTTACAGCTCAAAGACGAAGCCCTTCAGTTATTCACATTGGGCTACTTAACCCTGACCCAAAGAGCAAAGATTGAAAATCTACTTTGGGCGATCAACACGCGTATTGCAAAAATCGCCAATGGATCTGAAGACTTCTCCGACATCCTATCAACTCTTCATCAAGATCTTTCAGATACCTATTTTTGCAACTTCTCACTTTTTCAATCAACTCCTGATACATGGGCCGTACAGCAATTGTTTCCCATTATGCCCATCCATAGATTAAATGAGGAGCCGAGAAGAAAAGCAGTGCTTGTAGACCTCACCTGTGACTCTGACGGAAAATTAGATAAATTTATTTCTAACGATGATGAAACTAAAAACACTTTAGAAGTTCATTACCTCCAACCAGGAACTCCTTATTACCTTGGCGCCTTTCTCATAGGAGCTTATCAAGAAATTCTTGGCGATCTTCACAATCTCTTTGGAGATACTGATGCTGTACATATTAGTATTACTGAGGCCGGTTATATTGTGGACGATGTGGTTGAAGGTGACTCAGTTTCTGAAGTGCTTTCCTATGTACAATATGATCGATCGAGTCTTGTGGATAGCATCCGAAGGGCTGCTGAAACAGCGATCCAAAGAGGTTCCATCACAAAACATGAAGCTCGGCTTCTCTTAAAACACTATGAAGAAGGCCTTGCAGGCTACACCTACTTAGAGTGATAGCCCTAAAGGAGCCATTATGTCTTTTGATGTGAATAGTGCCCCAGGTGCAAATTCAGGAATTTTCGGACTTCCCTACACCCAAGAGGAATCAAGGCTGATTTTAGTTCCTGTGCCTTGGGAAGCAACGGTCTCCTATCGAACAGGAACCGTACAAGGACCTGAAATGATTTTAGAGGCCAGTCGCCAAGTGGACCTCTATGATTTAGAAACAAAAAAAGCCTATGAGTCGGGTTATTACCTTCTTCCAATATCAGAACAAATCAAAACCTATAATAACGAAGCTCGAAAGTTAGCGACTCCCGTGATTAAAAACGGTGGGCCAAACGAAGCTCTCATAAAAAATTGCGAGGCAGTGAATGGCCTCAGCGAAAAAGTAAACCAATGGCTATATGAATCCATTCAAAAACAACTCCAGAAAAAAAAACTCGTCGGAGTGATTGGCGGCGATCACTCCACTCCCTTTGGAGCCATTCAGGCCATTGGAGAACAGCATCAGGGAAACTATGGCATATTACATATTGATGCCCATGCAGATCTTCGCAAGGCCTACGAAGGATTTACTCACTCCCATGCTTCGATTATGTACAATGTGATGCATGCTAATTTTAAACCTCAAAAACTAGTACAGGTTGGTATTCGTGATTTCTGTGAAGAGGAATATGAACTCATACAATCTCGAAAGGACATTCAAACTTTTTTTGATTTAGAGTTAAAAGAGGCAGAGCTTCGAGGCACAACCTGGGCCCAGACTTGCGAGTCTATCGTTAAAGAATTACCTCAAAAAGTGTACATTTCCTTCGATATCGATGGACTAGATCCCTCTTACTGCCCGGGCACAGGGACACCGGTTCCTGGTGGCCTCAACTTTGCTCAAACCCTACTCCTCTTTAAAACACTAGCTGAACATAAAAAAACCATTGTCGGATTCGATCTCAATGAAGTTGGAGGTGGCCCAACAAATGATGAGTGGAATGGAATTGTTGGAGCCCGCATACTCTACAAACTTTGTGGTTGGTCCATCATAACGAATCGATAAAATGGATTTTTTTAAAACCAATTACTTTCAAAAATTTCTAAACTCCCACTTTGAGGATTCAGAATCTAAAGAGAAGTTTGTTGAGGCACTTGCAAAACCGGAGCCTCAAAAAATGGCGCTAGCTTGGTTGCAACAACCCACAAATTCTATCTCCTCACCACTACCCACACCCTTTCCTCCATGGATTCAGGTGTTGCAGGAACGCTTTGAAGGATTTGATCAACTTCATGAAAATGGCCACTTTTACATTCTAGATCTTTCTAGCGTCTTTGCCGCCTCTCCTCTTTTTTCTATGAGCCATGCTCCTCTCATTTTAGACCTTTGCGCCTCCCCTGGAGGAAAAGGCATCCTCGCATGGAAACATCTTCAACCCTCTATGATTATTGCCAATGAAATGGTGGAAAAAAGAACTCGTAGTCTCATTGCTAACTACAAGAGATGTAAAATTAAAACCTCTCAGGTCTGGCATCTTCGGCCACAAGTGATTGCACAGCGCTTTACCACATCCTTTCCTCTTGTTTTGGTAGATACACCCTGTTCTGGCCAATCACTCATTGCCAAGGGTGAAAAAGTACTAGGAGCCTTTCAACCAACCACAATCAATGGCAATGCCATGAGACAAAGGCGAGTGCTCAGTGAGGCTTCACAAATGGTTTCTGGTGGGGGACATGTGCTTTATATGACCTGCACTTACTCTAAAGATGAAAACGAGGACATTTTAAAATGGTTTTTAAAAAAGAACCCTCAGTGGAAACTACAAAAAGTTGATCATTTAGAAAAATATGAATCTCGATGGTTAGAGAATAGCTACAGGGTCTGGCCCTTTGATGGTTTTGGTGTGGGAAGTTTTTGTGCACTCCTCAAAAATAACTCTGAGGATGAGCTCCAAGACTTACCTTGGAGCGAAATTCAACCTATCTGGCGTAACGACGGCCCATAGCTTCGCGAATTTCTGCGCCTTCAATGCTAAGGCGAGTCCATGGAATGGCCAGTAGCCGATCCACTTCAATATACTCTTCAGTTTCTTCGCAAACACCGTAGCTACCATTATCAATGCGGGAGAGGGCAAATTCAATTTCACCAAGCTGCTGTCGTAAGCGCTCCTGACTAGAAATGAATTCACTTTCCTGCATAATACGAGCAGTTTGGTCTGCCTCGTCGCCGCTGGTTGAAGGCTCTGAGGAAACGATGAGTTCCCTTCCTGTTTTTACTCTATTGAGAATATTCGCCTTGGTCTCTAATAAGCGCTTCTTGCACTCTTGAACAACGTCCTTAGATAAGTGCGTCATTACCCCTCCCTTAATTCCTAATCATAGTCTGCGGTTACCTAAGAACCCTACCTTCCCCACGGTATGTCCCGCCGCATAACAACTATCGAATGATCTATTTAGACATAGAATGTCGGAAGCTTGCAATATTTTTCTTAAATAATCTTACACGGTGTATCTATATGAGATACTTCAGATATCTAGACTGGACTTTTGTTTTAGGTTGATACAGTAGAACAAAATTAAATTTCCTGTATTTGATCGACCTCAACACCCACACTTTTAAGGAGTTCAAGGCTATCCGTAAGGCGATAGGGATGCAAATAAGTGACTCGCACAACCCCCCCCAAATTGATCAATCGCTTAGCACACATCACACAGGGAAGATGGGTCACAAAGACATGTTTTTGCCAACTTCGAGGCGAATCGCAGTTGATAACAGCATTTTCCTCTGAATGAAGACAGCCGCAGTTACCAGCCTCATCTCGATCACAACCATTGGCTAGACCACTGGCATTGCCATTATACCCAACAGCAAGAACCTTTCGATAATCAAGACTTGTAATCACCGTCCCAACCTTCAGTCTTCGACATGTGGACCGCTCTGCCAAGGCAAGAGCTAGTTTCATATAGATCTCTGGAAACCCAGGACGACTCATATCTTTAACTCCACACCTACAGGGCAATGATCAGATCCTTCTACATGATCCAAAATAAATGCATTGGTGACTTTGGCGGCCAACTTTTTAGTGACACAAATATAGTCAATGCGCCAGCCACGGTTTGCTAAACGAGCCATCTCTCGATAGGACCACCAGGTATAACGATCGCTCACTCCTGGGTTCTTTTCGCGCCAAACATCCACAAAACCTGCCTTAAAAAACTCATCAAACCAGGTTCTTTCTTCAGGCAAAAATCCACTCTCCTTAGAAAGCCTCACAGGATCATAAATATCTAATTCTGTGTGGGCCACATTATAATCCCCTAAAACAATGACCTCTCGACCTTGGCGGATTTTATCTTCTAAATGCTTTAGAAAATCTTTTAAAAAATTTTGTTTGAACAAATGTCGAACCTCACCAGAGCCACCGTTTGGAAAGTACACATTATAAAGCAAAAAATCTCCGTGATCGGTCACTACAAAGCGCCCCTCAGAGTCATAGTCAGTGTTTTTGATGCCATATAAAATAGACCGAGGCTCCTCTTTTACAAAAGTCGCAACCCCAGAGTAGCCCTTTTTTTTAGCAGAACTCCAATAACTCTTGGTTTGATTTAAAGTTAACAATACAGGATCCACTTGATCAGGATGAGCCTTTGTCTCCTGCACACAAAAAATGTGAGGATCTTGATCCCTTAAAAAATCTGCAAGATTTTTTTTATAGCAAGCGCGGATCCCATTCACGTTCCAAGAAATGATTTTCATAGCCCAGTATTATTCATAGGTCTGAGCAGAGGGCAAGTCTCCTTGATAGGTAAGAGGAAATATGGCAAAACCCCTATGAGCTCTAAGGAATAATTACTCAAAGCGTTAATACAAAAGGAGATCTCTATGCCCATGATTGGACAACCAGCACCTCAATTTAAAGCTCAAGCCCTTGTGAAGGACGAATTTAAAGAGGTGAGTTTATCGGACTATAAAGGAAAGTGGCTTGTGCTCTTCTTTTACCCTCTCGATTTTACTTTTGTTTGTCCCACAGAGTTGCTGCAGTTTAGAGATAAAATGGAGTCTTTCAAAAAACTGGGAGCCGAAGTGATTGGCGCCAGCGTAGATTCTGTTCATTCTCATAAGCGTTGGTGTAAAGATGATCTTGGAGAGCTTAATTACCCTCTCATTGGCGACATCACAAAAAGAGTCTCTCGAGATTACGGTGTTTTATTTGAAGACAAGGGCATTGCCACTCGAGGTACCTTCATTATCGATCCAGATGGCTTGTTACAGTATATGGGTATTCACAATCTGAACGTAGGCCGTGATGCTGATGAAATTCTTCGCGTATTAACAGCACTGCAGTCAGAAGAGCTTTGCGGCGCCGGCTGGAAGCCTGGTCAAAAACACGTAAAAGTTGGTTAAATGAAAATTCAAGATCCGGAAGTGTTTAGGGAACAGTACAACAAACATCTGGCCCAAGCACTTCCATCTCTCTCACTCAAGGTCACAGGAAACATCCTTTCACCATTCATTTTGAATCTGCCCACAAAGGTGCTCCAAGAAGCATCCCATACTATCGATAAAATTTGGCAAACACGAACCTCCAAAGATTTTCAAGAGTCCATAGCAAAAACTTACCCGCTCACAACAAGAGCGAGTAATTATGCCGCCCTCATGAGCTATGACTTTCACTGGAATGATACAGAGCTCGGCCTGGTGGAGATCAATACCAACGCCTCTGGAGCCATGCTTTTGCACCACCTGTATCTTGTTCAAGGAGAAAAAAGCCCTGTCCTTGATGAGCTCAAAACGACCTTCACACAAGAAGCCCAATTTTTTTCAGGAAAGATTAGCAAAGTGGCCATTGTAGATGAGGCCCCCACACAACAAAAAATGTATTTAGAGTTTTTATTATACAAAGAACTCTTTCAGTCGATGGGTTGGAGTTGTGACATATTAGATTCCAGTTCGCAAAATATTTTAGACTACCAATTCATTTACAATCGCTCCACAGATTTTTATTTAGAAAAGCACCCCTACCTTTTGAATGGATATATAGAAAATAAATTTCTTCTCACACCACACCCTTGGGAGTATCACCTGCTAGCTAATAAAGAGCGCCTCACACAACTGCAACCAGAGAACGTACTGGAAGTAAAAAAACAAGATCCTGATGAGCTTTGGATGCAAAGAAAAAAGTATTTTTTTAAACCCAAAACATCTTACGCGGGAAAACAGGTTTACCGCGGCGCCAGCATCAGCCATAAAGTATTCGATCAGATTCTCAAAGGGGATTTTATTGCACAAAAGTACTATGCGCCTGGCAGAGTAAAACTACAGTGGAATGAAGAAGTAAAAGAGTTTAAATATGACCTTCGATTTTTTGCGTATAAAAACAAAATTCAATTTGTTTTAGCTCGGCTTTACCAAGGGCAGGTGACCAATTTCAAAGAAAAAGGTTCTGGCTTCGCCCTTGTCCACTTCTCCTAAGGTGCGCCTCTATTTTTTGTAGCAATGCCGCGTCAAACGTATAAGAGCTCATCCAGATAGAGGAGCCCCCCATAAGGTTTAGCAGCAGAACTGCAACCTCTACTGACTACTGCTCAATGACCCGTCGGCAAGCTTCAAATGTTTTGTACCCAGCGCTGTAATCATCGGAACCTATGATCATTCCTGTTTTAGGATTTGTGGGATAAAACAAACCATAGTTTTGTTTAAAACAAGCCACTCGATCATTTGCTTTAGGCAAAGTCATTTTACAATCTTGAAAAATCTTATAACCAGAAGAGTACTCACTAGAGCCGACCACTTTCCCTGTATGATAGTTTGTTGGATAAAACAGACCATACCCTTGTTTAAAACAAGCGAGCATATCTCTAGGAGATGGAAGTGTCTCACGACAAGCTTCTAAGGTTTTATAACCTGAGGAGTACTCATCGGAGCCTATGACTTTTCCAGTTTCTGCATTTACTGGATAGTAGAGCCCATAGTTATTTTTCATACAAAGAAGGCTTGGCTTTTGTTCCATTCCAATGGAGTTCAATGTCTCTTGCAAACGATCTCTCACATCTCTCAATTCTTCAGTGGTCAGGTTCTCGTAATTCACAACATCCACAATTTTGTTAGCTAAAAAATGAATTTGTCGGCGAAGCTCATAGTTTTGGGCTTGAGCAAAACTTGCTCCCGCGCAGATAGATCCCACAAAAAGTAACTTACTAAAAAGAGACATAATACGCATATCTTCCTCCAAAGAGTGTTTAGGAAGGTTCGAATACAAGAATCTCCACAGAGGATCAAGGTCGCACTATTCAAATGTAGTTATTTCTGCTCAGATCGCTTTTTGTTGCTCACTGAAACTTATTTTACTTAAGTCCAGTCCTGTTTCGTATTGAGACTTCTTTAAGTCTCTAGGCCCCTGGCCGATAACAGGTCTAGATGGCTAAGTCCTCATTATCACATGCGCCTAAGGCGCAAACTGGTTTGTCTCCATCGCAGCGCCCCGCTGTTAAGGAAGATCTTTATTCTAAATTTGATTTGATTGATGGTTCCCACCCTTGGCAAACAGAAATTCCAGAACTCGTTGTTCCCTACAAAGTTCGTGAATTAAATAAAGGCCGGGTGGCATATTTTAACTATGCTTTAGCAAAAGAGATGGGTTTGATTTCATCTCAACATCCCAACAAGCTCAATCGCGCCTTAGAAAAGAAAATCATAGAGACCTTTTCTATATGCATTATTAACGAATACGATTTGAAAACGGGAAAAACATTTAACCCCGATACGATTAGACCTCAACCTCATATGGCCACTCGCTACTTACAGCTCCAGCACAAAAATAAAAATGGAAAAACCTCTGGAGATGGTCGTAGCATTTGGAATGGCTACTTAGAAAACAATGGCCAAGCTTGGGATATCTCAAGTCGCGGAACAGGTGTTACACGCCTAGCACCAGGAGCTGTTGAGGCTGGTAAACCTCTGCAGACAGGATCCACTAATTTTGGCTATGGTTGCGGCACCGCAGACCTTGATGAGCTTATGGGCTCCGCACTAATGAGTGAGATTTATTACCATCAGGGGCTGAACACAGAGCGTGTCTTGGCTATTATTGACTTAGGTAAAGGTGTTGGTATTGGCGTTCGAGCCTCTTATTGCCTCATGCGCCCCGCACATCTGTTTGCACTCTTAAAGCAAAGCAAACTTGAGGCACTCACCCGTGCTGTAGATCATTTTATTGAGCGACAAGGGCGACAAAAAAACTTCAGTATTCTAAAGGGTGCCAAGAAATATGATCATATGCTTCGATACTTGTGTACCAGCTACGCACACTTCATTGCTAAGCTAGAGATGAACTATATGTTTGTGTGGCTCGATTGGGACGGTGACAATATGCTCGTCGATGCCGGCATCATAGATTATGGCAGCGTTCGACAATTTGGTTTGTTTCATGATCAATATCGCTATGATGATGTCGATCGTTTTTCTACCAACATTTTAGAGCAAAGAAAAAAGGCACGGCAGATTCTTCAAGTTTTTTGCCAAATGGTTGATTACTTAAAAAGAGGCAAGAAGCAGAATCTCTCAAAATATAAAAACTCAAAGCACCTAAAACTCTTTGATCAAGAAGTACAAAATAAAACTCGCGAGCTCTTTCTTTATCGCCTTGGCTTTGACCAGAAGCAGAGAGAACAATTACAGCAAAAGGCAAAACCCCATGTGGAGTCGCTTTTCAGTCTCTTTAGATACTTTGAAACTCAAAAAACTTTTAAAAAACCAGAAAAGCTTCCTGATGGTATTAACCATCAGCCAATTTTTAATATGAGGGGACTTGCCAAAGACTACCCTTCGTTACTTTTAGAAAACTCTGGATTACCTATCACAACAGCAGAATTTTTTGACCATATGTTGGCAGAAAGTACCAAGGGAAGAGATCGTAAGTTCAAAGCTTCTTATGGAAAAAAAATTAGACTCTTTCAAGAGCACTATTTAAACCTCATTGATCACCTAGGAAGTCATACCCAAGAAGTCTTGAAAGACATCTCTAGTCGATCTCAAAAAATCAACCGCTCTGACCGTATCACTGGTAACTCCACAGAATGTGTAGTGGAGCTCTTCATGAACGGGTTAAAGCGTGGTCTGCCCCCCGAGGAAGTGCAAAAAGTGATGGAGGCTTTGATTTTACAACAGTCCAACTATCCTGAGCATAAGGCCCCTCGCCAACTCACCCTGGTCTCAAACCCCATGACAAAGCGCCTCTTAGAGCGCGCTCTTAAAATTATCCACTATTATAGAGAAGATATTTAAGGCGCCGGGCTGCTCCATAGAGCCCTACTTTCAAGTGGAAAAATAAAAAACAGCACCATATACTTTTCCCCATGATTATTGTGACAGGATCTGCTGGCTTTATAGGCAGCGCGTTAGTTTGGGAGTTAAATCAAAAAGGGCACTCGAATATTGTCTGCGTGGACCTTTTTCGAGAAGGCTCCAAGTGGCGAAATTTACTCAAGAGTTCCTACACCCATTTTGTGCTCAAACAAGACATCTTTGAATACCTTGAGCAGCCAGAGGTTTTAAATTCGGTAAAAGCTATTTTTCACCTAGGAGCTTGCTCAAGCACCACAGAAAAAAATATGGATTTTTTAGTAGAAAACAATTTTCACTACAGCCAAAAATTATTTCGATGGTGTGCTAAAAATCAGAAAAAATTTATTTATGCCAGTAGTGCCGCTACCTATGGTGCCGGTGAAAATGGTTACGATGATCAAACAGCCCCTGAGGAACTGCGTCCCTTAAACCCCTATGGATACTCTAAATTACTTTTTGATCGATGGGTCCTACGACAAACGCAAGCACCACCACAGTGGGTAGGTTTAAAATTCTTCAATGTCTTTGGACCCAACGAGTACCATAAAGGAGACATGGCCAGTGTCGTGTTTAAGGCTTTTTATCAAATTCAGCAAAATGGAAAATTAAGACTTTTTAAATCCTACCGTCCTGATTACAAAGACGGTGAGCAAAAACGAGACTTTGTTTACGTTAAAGATGTTACACGTTGGATGGTAGAAATTTTTGAAAAAAATATTTCTAGTGGAATTTACAATATAGGTTTTGGCGAGGCTCGCACTTGGTTAGATCTTGCCAACGCAGTTTTTAAATCTATGGATAAGCCTGTGCAAGTGGATATGATTGATATGCCTGATCATGTAAAAAACCAGTACCAATATTTTACGGAAGCAAAACTTAATAAACTATTAAATTCAGGGTTAAGTCAGCCACAATGGCCTCTCGAAGTTGCTATTCAGGACTATGTGAAAAACTACTTAGAAAAAGAGGACTCTTACCTTTGATACAGTTTGTTTTACTCCTGAGCTTTAGTTTTTTTTCCCATGCTCTGCCTTGGAGTTCCACACCCCACCCTGAGTACAAAAATCCTGTATTTTACGATGGATGGATGGAGAGTTCTGTTTTAAGCAAGAAAACTCATTACCTAGTTTTAGTACCTCCGGGCCTCAATCCTAACAAAATCAAACAAGTTATTTTTTACTTTCCTGGTGGCAACGGAAAGGCCATCAACATGGCGGCAGAACTAGATCCCTTTGTCTCAGATTTTGTGGAAACTCTCTCTCATACAGTTATCCTAGCCCCCGACTCCCTTGGCTCGCTCAACATGAGAAGCAATACTCCGGGGCAGCCGGTTGAGGACTTAACCTTAGAAACCATGAACTACATTCTGAAAGAGCTTCAAGTTAAAAGAAAACCCTTTCTGGTAGGGCACTCCATGGGCGGTGCAGCTGCCATACACTTTGCCTTCATGCATGGAAATAAATTTCGAGCCATTAGTTCCATCAGCCCTGCTCTTTTTAATTTTTCACCCTTTGAGATCACAGACTCTCAGTTAGCCAATTGGATTGAGCTCCACTCTAGAAAACAAGATTTTCAATTTTTTAAAAATTATATTGAAGGCATTAAACTTAGCTTTGTCGCGCCAGAGTATTGGGAGAGTTTTGATCTTTACACTCGCCTTAGCAAAGAACAGCTACCTTATTGTTTTAAAGTTTACGTCGGAGCCAAGGACACGTTTGGTTTTGATTATTTGGTTAAAGAATATATTAATTATGCTGCCTCTATCGGAAAAAGGGTCAAATACTATATGGATCCGAATCGTGAGCACGCTATTGGAACAGCCATGTCCTATGCCATTCTTGATATGCTAAAATGCCACTGATATTACCGACATATTCAGTCCTAAATTAGGCCTCTACTTACTCCATGACTTCCAGTAACTATCCACTTCCACATTCTTGAGAAGAGGGTCTACCTGTAGTGGATATCGTGTGTCTACCATCACAGCATACTCTTCGGTGTGTGTTTTGGTTTTTACTTTATCAATGGCCTTTGGATGTGGTCCATGGGGAAATCCAGCCGGGTGCAGAGTCATCATTCCTGCATGCAAACCATCACGGCTAAAGAAATCTCCATCGTGATAAAACAAGACCTCATCGTAATCCATATTCTGATGGTAAAAAGGCACCTTCAGAGCATCGGCATCTGATTCCAATGGCCTTGGAAGAAAAGTGCAAACCACAAAGTCCCGCGCCACAAAAGTAGTATGGGCGCTGGGTGGTAAATGGGCCCGATGACTCATCAAAGGCATCATGTCATCCATATGCAAAGTAAAAGGAAAAAGATCGCCCTTCCATCCTATTACATCGTAAATATGATCGGAGTACTCAAAGTGAGTGGTTTCCTCTCCCCTTTTCACATCCACATGGGTGATTTTTTGACCTAGTTTATTCAAAAACTCCTGCTGCATTTCGAGGCTGGGTTTACTAATGGCATTGATATCGTAAATAGCATGGCGGCCCACTAAGCCGCGATCAGGCTCTTCAAATAAACTCTCCGTAGCTTCCACAACAAAAAAGTTGCTCTTCTCATTGGGTACGATGGTGTGGGTCATGCATTTGCGAATCACCACATAATGTCCACGGCGGTATTCTAAAATTCCATAATCCGTTAAGAAATGCCCCGAACCTTTGTGGCAAAAGTATAGTAAGTCCCCATCGGAGTTACGTTGTGCCCCCAATGGTCCCTTTGGAAGATCCAGCCACAGGTTATATATAGCCATCTGTTGATTATAAACCAAACGTACCATTTGGTTTTCCTGTTTTAGCTCCACGAGATCATAAAGACGCGGCTTCAGAGGGCCATCAATCTTTGTCCAATGGGTGCTCGGATTTTTTCTAATTAAATGAGAGACAGGACCAAAAAAACCTTTTCGCCCCTGCTCTTCCTCATAATATCCCTCGGGAATGGCCTTATGAGCTTGTTTCGTATTTAGACCTTGAGAATAGTGGTGCATAGTTACAGTACTCCTCGTTCCATTTGATCTCTCTCAATAGCATCAAACAGTGCCTGAAAATTACCTTCACCAAAACCATCATGATTTTTTCTTTGAATCACTTCAAAGAAAATAGGACCAATCACATTTTTAGTAAAAATCTGCAAGAGATAACCCTGCTCATCGCCATCCACAAGAATTTTCAAGTCTTGCAAACGCTTCATTGGTTCTGAAACATTGGGCACCCTATCCGGTACCATTGTATAATAAGAATCTGGAACTCCCAAGAACTCGACACCGCTTTGCTTTACTGCTCCTACACTGGAGATGATATCTGAAGTGAGCAAGGCCACATGCTGTATGCCTGAACCTTTGTACTCTTCAAGATATTCTTGAATCTGTGATTTTCCATCGGTGGGCTCATTGATAGGAATAATAATTTTTTTGCAGGGAGACATCATCACCTTTGAAACTAATCCAGTCTTAGCTCCGCGAATATCAAAGTAACGACGCTCTTTAAAGCCAAATATTTTTTCATAAAAATCACACCACTTTTGCATTTCACCAGCGGGCACATTGTTCGTTAGGTGATCAATCCGTAAGTAGCCCTTACCAACAACATTTCTTTTACCATCCTCAAAGTTATACTCTTGATCCCAAATATTATCGGCTCCATAACGATCAATAAAATAAATAAGTGAATCTCCAATGCCATAGATGGCGGGATAGTCTCCTAAAAGAAGTTTTCGATCGCCTTCATAGGGTTTAGCCCCGCGTTTCACACTTTCTTGAAAAGCATGCTCTGCATTCTTCACTCGAACACCCATGGCGCAAATGCTAGGGCCATGACCTTGAGTGAACTGACTTGCAAAAGTATTGGGCTCCTGAGAAATAAGAAAATTAATATCTCCCTGACGTAAAAGCTCTACTTTTTTAGTCTTATGATGAGCGACTTTTTCAAAACCAAAGGATTGAAATAGCCCGTGTAATCCAGAAACCTCTGAACTCGTATATTCAAGAAATTCAATTCCATCTAAACCTATGGGATTATGCTCCATAACTGTTACTCCTTTGTCATGTGAAGGGATCATACACCTTTGGTGCTAACAAAAAAAGCAGACCCCACTGAAAGAGTCCTGTTGACATAATGCAACACATCTTTGATAACAACTTTTATGAGCACTTCATTTTGGTTAGATCGTACAGGAAATATTAACCCAAAATCCTATGACATTGTTATTGTGGGAGCGGGTATTGCCGGGCTTTCCACCGCTTATTGGTTAAACCAAGAAGACCCCAATTTAAAAATCGCGATTCTTGAAAAAAACCGCGTGGGCTTTGGAGCTAGCGGAAGAAATGCCGGTTTTATTACCTGCGGCTCCGTTGAGCACTTTAACCGCCTACAACATAAATACGGACCCAAATTGGCTGCTGAAATTTGGCGCTTTTCAGAAGTGAATCTACAACTTCTCAAAGAGCACATTATTCAAGACAAACAAGAGGCTATTCAATTTGAGCAGAAAGGCACGTTCTCTCTCGCTTCCACGGCACCCGAGATGCAAGAGCTGAACAATGCTGCAGAACTTATGAAGAGCTTAGACATTCGCGTAGAAGTTCTAAACCAAAATGACTGTGAGACTCGCTTGGGAGTGGATGAGTTTATTGGGGGCATTAAGTACCTTGATGACGCCTGCGTAAATCCAACCCTCCTCATCGATCTAATAAAACAAAAAATTAAAGCTGATATTTTTGAAATGACAGAGGTCCATGGCATTGAAACACAGGGTGATGCACGCCTTGTTAAAACTGACCTCCACACCTTTGAAGCATCCATGGTGGTCCTTGGCTTGAATGGCTACTCAGCAAGTTTGCATCCTTACTTTAGAGATAAAATCTTTCCTACTCGAGGACAAATTCTCGTCACGGAACCCATCCCTAGAATTATGGAAGGGCCTTGCTACGCTAATTTTTACTTGGATTACTTTCGACAGCTCACCACTGGCCAAATGCTCATAGGTGGTTTTCGCCAAATCGAAAAAGAAACCGAGGTTGGCTACTCCGACCATATTACCGAAACGATTCAACAAAGTTTAGATCAGTTTATTCGTAAGCATGTTCCCTCCGTTCGGGATAAAAAAATCACGCACCGATGGGCCGGTGTTATGGGGTTCTCTGTGGATGGGCAGCCTCTTGTGGGCTCCTTACCCGATGACCAGCAGGTCTTGTTTCATGGTGGTTTCACTGGACATGGCTTGGGACTTGCTTTCCATACCGGTAAATGTACTGTGGATGTGATGTTTGGGCGCGAAATTCCATCTTTTATTTCAGCAAAAAGATTTTAATATGACTTATAAATTTCAAGACATCTCTCATCCACATCCTCATATCCCTGAAGTTACCCCCAACGAAGTAGCAGAGAATGTTGATAAACTCTGCATTGTTGATGTTCGCACACCAGAAGAGTACTCCGGGGAGCTCGGACATATCGACAACTCACAACTCATTCCCATTGACGAATTAAGTGATTCTTTTGATCTTCTTCCAAAAAATGAAACGCTTGTTTTTGTTTGTAGGTCTGGCGCCAGATCAGCTCATGCCACTCAATATGCTAAAAGTCGGGGCCTCCATGATTGCTATAACTTAAAAGGTGGTATGCTATTATGGAACCAACTCGGTCTTAAAAGGGAATAAAAATGAGTTATGGAGATATTTTTGTTAATCGAACTCTCAACTTAAGAAAAATCAAATACATTGGTTTTGATATGGATCACACCTTGGTGAGATATCATTCCCACAACTTTGAAAAACTAGCTCACCGTGTTCTTATTGAAAAGTTAATTAAAAAAAAGTATCCGCAACAAATTTCCACCATCAAATTTGATTTTCAGAAGGCCATTCGCGGGCTAGTGATTGATAAAAAAAATGGCAACATCCTTAAACTATCACGCTGGGGAGCCATACGAGGAAGCTACCATGGAACACGTCGCATAGACTTTGAAACACAAAAAGAAATATACAAAAGCACCTACATAGACCTTAGAGATCAGCACTACGTTGCCATCGACACCTCTTTTTCCATAGCCTACGCAGTGTTATACACCCAACTCGTAGACTTTAAAGATGCCCATAAAAATTTAGAAATGCCAGACTATGAGACCATTGCCATTGATTTAGACGCTTCTCTAGATCAGGCACACAGAGATGGTAGCCTCAAAGGTCCCGTAAAAGAAAATTTAGACCTCTATATTCAAAAAAGCCCCGAAATGGTGAAAGCCCTAGAGAGGTACAAAAAGCATGATAAAAAACTTTTTGTGGTTACAAACTCAGACTTCACGTATACGAAGCTTCTTTTAGATTATGCCATCACACCCTATCTTTCAGAGCATAAGAGCTGGATTGAGCTCTTTGAATTCGTCGTTACGTTAGCAAAAAAGCCTCGATTTTTTTGGGATGATTTAGATTTTTATAAAATCAATGTGAATGATGGAACTTTACAAAACTACTACGGGCACCTCACTCAAGGTGTTTATCAGGGTGGTTGCGCTTCCACTTTAACAGATTCCTTAAAAGTGAGTGGAGATGATATTCTCTATATCGGTGACCATATTTACTCAGATATTTTACGTATTAAAAAGGATTGTAACTGGAGAACAGCTCTTGTTGTAGAAGAGCTAGATCATGAAACCGACCAGCTTGCTAAGGCAAGGCCCCTTGATCAGAAAATTGCTATTCTCATGGATCAAAAAGAGCCTCTAGAAGAGGAACTTGTAGAACTACAAACCCGCCATCGGGAACACGACAAAACTGTCAATCAAATGCGATTGGATGAACTACAAAAAGTCATTTCCGATATTGATGCCCAAATAGCACCACTCATTGTAAAAAGAGATGAACTTTTTAATTTGTATTGGGGCGAAGTCATGAGAACCGGAAATGAGGAGAGTTACTTTGCGAGGCAAATGCAGAGTTTTGCATGTATTTACATGTCAAAAATTGATAATTTTTTAAACTGTTCCCCTCGAAGCTATTACAGGGCCCCTCGCCGACTTATGCCCCATGAAATGTACTAATACTTAGACAAAAGACCTGGTTTTTTGCTAAATAAATTTGAATTTTAAAAAGCAACTCCCGATGTAGCATTATGAGTCGATTTGCTATTTCTATTCTTTCTAGTCTGTTTTTGATCTCTTGTAGTCACACTCCAAATCGCTACCCAGCCGGAGAAATAAAAAAACCTTATCTTAAAAACAGACCTGATCGCTATGCTTATCTTCAATATGCATCGATCTTAGAAGATGTGGATATTCCCAGTAGAAATATTCTTCGAGGCCCTCAGCGTGAAGATGCCTTTGAAAACAACTCCATGGTAAATTGCCATTTTTCCAAAGCGGGTAAACATAAGAGTGGTGCTACTCCTAAATTCGACTGCAAAATTAAAAAAGATAAATTCAAAGTAAAATTTACGCCTCGTAATCCAGATGAAAAACTCACCGATCTTATGTATAAGGATTATGAAAAAGAAATTTATGCAGAAGTGGCGGCTACCAGACTGATGTGGGCCCTGGGATTTTACGCTGACACAGTATACCCAGTTCGGGTTCTCTGCAAAGACTGCCCCACCAATCCCGTTCTAGGATTTCAAGAGAATGAAAGTCCACAAAGTATTTACTGGGGCGAATCCTCCATCGAACGAAAGCTCGACGGTCGCGAAATGGAATTAGAAAAAATACCTGGATGGACTTGGCAAGAAATGAACAACCTGGTTGCTGGCGCCCATCAAAAACAAATGTCTCAATCCATTGTAAATGCCTATTTTAAAGCTCAAAGCTTTGACAAAAAAAAATTTAATACAGAATGGAATGCACTCAAGCTTTTAGCAGCCTTCCTTAAACATAATGACAACAAAGCAGACAATCAAAGAATGATGTGCTTTGAAACTGTTGAGTTCCAAGGAAAAACGATTTGCTCTCAACCTGTTATTTATATTCAAGACATTGGCAGCTCCTTTGGAGGAGGCGGTAAAATACCAAACCGTGGTGGGAAAGCTAGTTTGAAAGACTGGGCTAGCAAACCTGTCTTCAAGGGCTATGATGCAGAAAAACAACTTTGCCAAGCAGCACTCACCGCTTCTTTTAGAGCGCAGAGCTATCTTGGGTGGATTTTTAGAGGGGGATTACAAGACCCTTATATTAATGAAGAAGGACGACTTCTTCTCTCTCATAAACTAGATGCACTCACAGATGAGCAAATTGAACAAATTTTTACAGTGGCCAGAATGGATCATCTCAAAGAAGTGAAGGCTGATGGCAGCTATGTGACAATTGCAGATTGGGTACGGGTTTTTAAAGAAAAACGAGATGAAGTTCGTAAAGGCTGCCGCTAAGATTTTCTAAAAAAATACAGAATAAAATCATTACCACCATATTGCTCCATAGATGAAGTCAAAGGGTGTTCTTCTGTTGTAGATTTATCACTGATTTTTCTTAACTCTCTTTCTTTCTTTAAGAAAAAACAATCCATGAGCTCTATACGGTCTAATTTTTGCCCCATAAAGCCCTCACACGCATTACTAGACTTCAAATCATCCATCAGTTCCTGCTGATAACTTAAAAGTGACAACACAATTAACGAGTAAGACGCCTGTTGCTCCAAATATCTAACGGGGCTTTCAGAAAGAAGCCTAGAGGCCTGTGATAAAGGTAAAATTAAGGCCACCTTCTGTTGGTTTTCTAGATATGGACGAAGGTATTTTACCAAACTTTTTCCACTAGCAGTCTCCGGTGTCACTAAAGTCGCGACACTCAGACCTTCAATTGACACTTGTGAAATAGCGAGATCAAAACCCATTCCATTTTTTTGAGCAATATTAATATAACTCTTAATAAAATCTATCTGATCTTGATCGTGGTCCTCATATCCAAACACGATGAGCGAGTATTTCATAAATTTCTGGCGAGTTTGACGATAGGCCCAAAATGCAAATTCGTGACCATCATGAAACTGGGAAGCCTTGATAATAGGTAATGATTTAGGCCTCACTCCACCGCCGAACATAGTTAAAATAGCTGCCAGACCCACAAGAACCATTAAACCGATAATTGTCTTCATACCTCGGCTATAACCCCTTCGATTGACTTTGTCATCTTAGTGCTGCCAAAGTACTGAAATGCAAAATCATTTTTTAAAAACCATTCTATTAGTGGTCTCCCTATCCACCTGTGTTTTCGCACAAGAACCTAGAGCTCAGTGGGACAAAGAGGCTGACATTATTACTATTGATGAAAAAAAATTTGAAAAAGATTTTTTTAGTAACGGCTATTATTTTGATGAAGACACTTTTCAAGGTAGCCCAGAGGCTCAAAATCTGGCTAAAGATTATGCTAGAAAACGCACTTGGGCAACGAGCCTTTTTTGGACAGGCGTGCTCTTACCCTTTGCCTATGTTGCAGCTACCTCTCCCAATAGCCAGTGGTACTGGACACTGGCCTGTGCGACCCCCCTTGCTGGATCTATTTATTTTTTCTACAAGTCCAATCAACTTCTAACAATGACTCTGCAAATCTATAATCAAAGCCCCGGTGGAAAACCAAAGAAAGCCACTCCTACTCAAAAAATACCCATCAGCGTAGATAACAGATCATTTTCTCCAGGCCTGGCCCTGCGGCTCTCCTTTTAAATCAATGCCTATGCCTTAACCTATGCTTTTAGCATTTGCGTTATTGCTCTTTAATGAATTAAAAATTATTGTAGAACCAATATTGGCGGAGATTTCTTTGAAACTCTGACCTAAAAATTAGATCGCGTTTTTATTAGGAGAGGACTTGATCCATGGGACAGGTACCTGACGAGAAAATTCAATATGGTATTATTGGCAAGGGTCGTGTTGCCAAACACTTTTTACATTACCTACAAGCCCTCCATTTACCCGTAATTCAGTGGCACCGCCAACTCTCCATAGCTCCTGAGGTGGCCTTAAACAATTGCCAGGTGATTCTGGTACTTATCAGCGATCGTAGTATCGAAGAGTTTATTCAAGCTCATCCACAGCTAACAAAAAAAATTCTAGTCCACTTCTCAGGCTCTTTAGTCACCCCGCTGGCTCAAGGGCTTCACCCTCTAATGACTTTTTCTACAGAACTCTATGACCTAGAGGACTACCAAAAAATTCACTTTGTTGGAGAAAAAGAAGGGCAACACTCCTTTGAAGAACTCTTTCCGCAACTGCCCAATACACACAGTGTTATTCCCCAGTCTGAGCGCTCTCGCTACCATGCCCTATGCGTTTTAGCCAATAACTTTACCTCTGCTTTATGGCAAAAATTCTTTCTAGAGTTAGACAACTACCAACTACCACCGCAGGCCGGAGAAGAGTTTCTCACACGCACTTATAAAAATATTTTGATCAACCCCCGACAGATAGCCTCTGGGCCTGTCGCTCGTGGCGATACTAAAACCATACAAAAAAATATTTCTGCCTTAAATCAAGATCCCTATGCTGATGTGTATAGAGCTTTTGTAAAGGCCTTTCAAAGCGCTCAAAAAAAGGAGGCTGTTCATGAACGTCATTGAATTCGTCCAAAAAAAGAAAAATGGCGAAAAAATATCTATGGTGACCTGCTATGACCACTGGAGCGCAAAAATTTTAAACACAAGCACTGTTGATTCTCTTTTGGTGGGCGACAGCCTATCTATGGTTGTTTACGGCCACAAAAGCACATTAAGCGCAACACCTGAGATGATGGCCCAGCATATAGAGGCCGTAGCAAAAGGTGCACCAGACAAATTTATTATAGGAGATATGCCTTTTCCAAGCTTTCGCTTAGGCAAAGTAGAGGCCATGAAAACTGTCGACCTCTTAATGAAGGCAGGGGCTCATTGTATAAAGCTAGAGGGTGTTGACGGCCACGAAGATGTTATCGAACACATTATACGAAGTGGAGTCCCTGTTATGGGGCATCTAGGATTAACCCCTCAAAGCATTAATCTTTTTGGAGGATTTAAGGTGCAGGGTAAAAATGACTCTGCAGCAGAACACCTTGTTCAACAAGCCATGAAGCTAGAGGCATTGGGTTGTTTCTCTGTTGTTTTGGAATGTATCCCCGCCTCTCTGGCCCAAAGAATCACAGAGGCTATTGAGATTCCTACCATTGGAATTGGTGCTGGATTAAGTGTGGATGGTCAGGTCTTAGTACTTCAAGATCTACTGGGCATGAACACTGACTTTAAACCTAAGTTTTTAAAAACATATATGAGTGGTCAGCAAAGCATTCAAGAGGCTGTCAACACCTACGATCAAGAGGTAAAAAGCAAACTCTACCCTAGCTCCAAAGAAAGCTATTTATGAAAGATCTTAGTCTAAAGATTTGTCATACCATTTCAGAACTCCACGAAGAGCTGAGTTGGTTCCGACACCAAAATTGGAGCATTGGCTTTGTTCCCACAATGGGTGCATTGCATGAGGGGCACGCCTCACTTTTTCGTCATTCCTCCGAACAAAACGATGTGACGGTAGCCAGCATCTTTGTCAATCCCACCCAATTTAATAATCCAGAAGACTTTCAGCACTACCCTTCTACACTAGAGCAGGATCTTCAATGCTTACAGGCCAATGGAGTGGATCTCCTTTTTTTTCCACAAGAAAAAATGCTCTACCCTGAGGGCTATAAATTTCGAATCACAGAAACTGATTTTAGTAAAAAACTTTGCGGGGCCCACCGCGAAGGACATTTTGATGGTGTTCTCACCGTTGTGCTTAAACTTTTAAATCTTGTATCACCTCACAAAGTCTACTTTGGAGAAAAAGATTACCAGCAGCTACAACTGATTCAAGATATGGCCAAAGATTTTTTTCTCCCATTGCAGATTGTGCCCTGTCCAACCGTTCGCGAGGCTGATGGTCTTGCCATGAGCTCTAGAAATCTTCGGCTCAACCCACAAGAAAGAGAAAAAGCGCCCTATTTTTATAAAGCCATTAAAAACAGTCGTTCGACTCAAGAAGCAAAGAGCCTTTTGCAAAAAGAGGGTTTTAAAGTGGATTATGTTGAGGATCTTAATGGGCGCCGCTTTGGCGCAGTTCACCTAGGAGCAGTGAGGTTAATAGATAATGTCGAACTATAAACAGACCTCTGAAAGTAAAAAAATACTACTCTGCCTTTCAGGCTCTATTGCCTGCTTTAAAGCTGCAGCTCTTCTTTCACAACTGGTACAAAAAAAGTATGATGTCAGGGTTGCTGTGACAAAAGGGGCCTTAGAGTTTATTGGCCTTTCAACCCTAGAAGGCTTATCGGGCCATCCTGTTTTCCATAATCTCTTTGAGGCTGGGCAAGCCATGGATCATATCTATAGCCAGCGCTGGTGTGATCTTCTTCTTTATTACCCCACCACTGCAAATCTCGTAAATAAAATGTCATCGGGGCTTGCAGACGATGTTCCCTCATCACTTTTTCTTAGCCACGACTTTAAAAAACCTATTTGGATTGCGCCAGCCATGAATCAAAGTATGTTCCAGCACCCCACCACACAAGCCTCTCTACAAAAGCTCAAGGGCTGGGGAGTAGAAATACTATCAGGAGAGGCTGGGGTTCAAGCCTGTGGAGAGTATGGCCCTGGGCGACTCATGGAACCAGAGATCCTGCTCCAGCGCATTCAAGAGCTTTTTTCTATGAGGTCATCAGAGGTGGAGCTATGAAAGTTCTCATTACCTCTGGTGCCACGAGAGAGCCCATAGATTCCGTTCGTTATATATCTAATTTTAGTACGGGCAAAACGGCATCACTCATTGCTCAACACTTTGTGGAAAAAAATTGGGAGGTTCTCTACTGTCATGGAACAGGAGCTGTACTAGCATCTCATACTACCAATAAAGAATTTTCTAGTTTTGAAAATCTAAATCGACTGCTAGAAGAAAATCTCTCCTCTAAAAATTTTGATCTTGTTATTCATGCCGCAGCTGTTAGTGATTACTCACTTGAAAGCATCTTTGCAGATGGCCAAGAGCTAAAACCCTCAATGAGCAAAATATCAAGGCCTGAAAAGCTGATGCTCCAATTAAAAAAGAACTTTAAGATTTTAAATCGCTTAAAAAGTTATTCTAAAAATAAAGATATTGGCGTGATTGGCTTTAAATTAACCACCTCCAACAACCCACAAGAGCAGCTCCAAGCAGTCCAAAAGGTTTTTAGTGGTGGTGATGTCGATCTTGTTGTGCATAACGATTGGCAAGAAATACAAAAGTCAAAAGAGCATCATTTTGGTATTTTTAATTCAGAAACTGAACTCATTGGCCGAAGCCAAGGAGCCACAAGCTTAGCTCTCAAACTAGAACAATGGGCAAAGGAGATAAAATGATCTTAGCCTTGGATGTAGGTAACAGTCAGATTTTTGGAGGAGTCTTTGAGGGAGAACAACTCAAACTTCAGTTTAGAAAAACCTCAAAAACAGGAGCTTCTTCTGATGAGATGGGGCTCTTCTTACGCTCAGTCTTAAAAGAAAATGGTATTGATCCTCAATACATACAACAAATTGCTATTTGTTCTGTGGTTCCCGATATTGTTCATTCTATAAAAAATTGTTGTAAAAAGTATTTTGATATTAACCCCTTCATCCTACAAGCTGGCGTCAGAACTGGCTTAAAAATTAAATACCGTAACCCTTTAGAGGTGGGCGCTGATCGCATTGCCAACGCCATCGGAGCCACTCATATTTTTCCTGATAAAAACTTAGTGATTATTGATTTTGGAACGGCCACCACCTTTTGTGCCATTACTGAACAAAGGGACTACCTAGGAGGTCTTATACTTCCGGGCCTACGCCTCTCTATGGAGGCCCTAGAAAGTCGTACGGCCAAATTACCATCTGTGGAAATTATTAAAACCAAAGATGTTGTAGGAAAATCTACCGTGGAAAGTATTCAATCTGGGCTTTACTTTGGCAACCTAGTGATGGCACAAAATATTTCAGAAATGATCCGTAATGAACACTTTAATAACAAAAATACTGTGGTGATTGGCACCGGTGGCTTTGCAAGACTCTTTGAAGGCGAGAAGGTCTTTGATGCCATTATTCCCGATTTAGTTCTCACAGGATTACGAATTGCTTTAAAAGCGAATACATAAGAGGAAAAGGTATGAAACGTACAATGCTAAAATCAAAAATTCACCGAGCCACTGTAACAGATGCTGACCTCACCTACGAAGGTTCCATCTCTATAGATCCAGCACTCTGCGATGCTGCTCGTTTGATTCCTTTTGAAAAAGTTGAAATTTATAATATCAATAATGGCGAAAGATTTTCCACATATGTCATCTTAGGCAAGAGTGGAGAGATTTGCCTAAATGGAGCGGCCGCTAGAAAAGTACAGCGGGGAGACCTGGTGATTATTGCTTCGTACTGTGAGTATGAAGATCAAGAGGCCCTACAGCACAAGCCCGCTTTGGTTCATGTTGATGAAAAAAATAAAATTACTAGCTAATTTTTTTTTCTAAAACAACAAACTCTAATGCTTCCTTAGGAATTCCAAAGCGAGAGTCATGGGCAGGAAAAGGCTCTGTCTTTCCTGTCAGTTGATATCCATGCCTCTCATACCAAGCAATCAACTCACTTCTTTTTGAAATCACAGTCATATATATTGAATCCAGTTTTAATTTCTGAGCATATTGCTCAGCCTCTTTTAACAGAACTTTTCCAAATCCTTTATTCTGCAAACCAGGCTCTACTGTCAACATGCCCAAATAAAGTTGCCCCCCGACAGCCTTTACATGCATACAAGCCGACAACTGATCCTCATCCGTCAGCAAAAAAATGAGACTGCCAGGCGCCTCCACCATCTCTTGAATGGCCTCTATATCCGTGCGCTGACCATCTAAAAGATCGGCCTCAGTTGTCCATCCTACCCTTGAGCTCTCACCGCGATATGCTCTATTGACCAAAAGACGAATGGCTTCAATGTCCTCATGATTAGCTTTTCTTATATACATCGTACCTCACCATCTTTCCCTCAAAGGATGCCATAGGTTTTAAAGGTGGCTCTGCCCATACTGGCCTTTTTAAAACAACACTCACATCACTCACCTCTAAGCCCAGCTGAATCAATTCTTTAATTTCTTCTTCGCGATGAGACTCATGAGCCAATACAGATCTTAAAATTTGCATTTCTTTTTTGGGTAATGCAGAGGTGTCCTTAGGAGGATACATAGGATCTACATACACAGCGTCTATTCTTTGGCCCTTTTCTTTCATGCTTTGCATGTATTCTCTAGCATCTCCAAGAATCAGGTGAAAGTTCTCAAAAAGCACACTGAGCTTTGCATTTTTTTTAGCTCGACTCACTCCATCTACCACTAACTCATAAATCAATGGATGCCGTTCTAAAGCCGTCACCTTACAGCCAAGGTTTAACATGAAAAAGCTATCCTTAGCTAAACCACAAGTCGTATCGAGAACACTTTTGACATTCTTTAAGGACCTCTTAAACGGTTGATTCTGACGTACAGACTGACCCACAAGTTTCATGGTGTGGGACTCAAAATCTACCGAGACTCCCTCAAGTGCGACACGTCCCTCTTCTGTTTTTAGTTGAAATGTGTTACCCATTCTTTAGCTATATATCGAAAAGGAGTTCTAATGGAAAAGACTTTTGCTGCCAATGACCCCAGCCTCCATGATTACGCAGAAAAAACCTTTTACCCAGAGGATGAAATTTTAAAGCAAATTGTTGCTCGCACAAAAGCCGCTAATATTCCCCTCATCCAAGTAGGCGCCATGGATGGATTGCATTTGGAGGTTCTCGTACGGGCCATGGGCGCTAAAAAAATAGTGGAATTTGGAACTCTGGGCGGTTATTCAGCCACCTGCATGGCCCGTGGACTGGCTCCAGGCGGAAAAATATTTTCCCTAGAAATCAGCGAAGAAAATGCTGGTGTTGCTCGAGAAAACCTAAGACTTGCTAAGGTAGATGATAAAGTGGAAATTCTCATTGGACCAGCCATAGAGTCTTGTCAAAAAATTGAAAATGAGGGCCCCTTTGACCTTATTTTTATTGATGCTGATAAAGGAAATTACTCTCGCTATTTTGATTGGGCCGCAAAAAACTTAAGAGTTGGTGGCACCATCCTTGCCGATAACACCTTTGCATGGGGCCTGATTGGCCGCGACGAAATCACTGCAGAACAAAAACCCAGCGTGGCAGCTCTCAGAGCATTTAATCAAAAAGCAGCACAACATCCTGAGTTTAGATCTACCATTCTCCCAACAGGAGAAGGTCTTACTATGTCAGTAAAAATAAGATAATTACTTTTGAGCTTCTGGAGCTCGTTTCTCAGAATTGAGCTGAACAGCCAGCCCAGCCTTAGCGGCTTGACTGCGAATGGGCATAGCATGGACTAGTTTTTGTTGAAGCTTTATAAAGATAGGCTCACGAATTGCTAAATCATTATCTTGAAGAACACACTGACGAGCTCTTCGAGTTTTAATATTAATGATCACAGGGGCCTTAAGATTTGCAGTCATTAAAGTAGGGTCCTCTGGAATTGTAATAATACA
>Ga0066639_10000210_pt1 | contig 48061 bp, 41 predicted proteins | sample CryGeyCG2114_010_2_FD_59504 | JGI IMG/M metagenome (GOLD analysis project Ga0066639, IMG submission 59504) | Groundwater microbial communities from aquifer - Crystal Geyser CG10_big_fil_rev_8/21/14_0.10 | ecosystem: Environmental > Aquatic > Deep subsurface > Groundwater | place: USA: Utah...
TCGCTCTGATTTTTCTAAATGTGAATTTTTCATGTTTTTGACTTATTTTTTTACTAAATCTCTATGACACTTTTTGTTGGATATACAAAAAACCCGACATCTTTTCAGATGTCGGGTTTGTGGTTTTGGCTTGTTTTAAGGTCTTTTTAGACCTTTTTGGTCATCCCTGCGTCATGTGACACTTTTTATATTTCTTACCGCTGTTGCATGGGCACGGCTCGTTTCTGCCAATTTTTTTACCTCCGGTTTTAGAAAATTTATTATCTGTATGGCTAATCGCAGAATTATGTTTGTGTTGCGCAGGCGAGCTTAAATACTCTTCAATAATTTTATCGCTTGTCCCGCGTATCTTGTCTTTATTTTCTTCTACCCAAGCTTCAAATTCATCCAATAAACTTTGAAACATAAAATGGCCTTCTTTTCTATATTCTACCAAAGGGTCGTGCTGGCCATACGCTCTCAATCTAACCGATTCTTGCAAAGCCTCCATATTTTCCAGATGATTCATCCAAAAATTATCTAACGCGAAAAGAATAATCGGCGTCGCGCTCTTAGAAAATGAAATTTCTTTTTCTTTTTCCGAATCTTTGGAACTCTCGCCTCCTCCAAAATTTTTAGATGCGCGGTTTCTGATTATTATTTTATTCGTTGCAAGCAATTCATCACGTTTTCTATAAATAGACAATCTCTGCTTATTTAAAACATCATCGTAATCAAGAAGATGTTTGCGCGAATCAAAATTTATTCCCTCAACTTTGCTTTGGGCTTGTTCAATTGAACGGCTAATTAACTTTGATTGAATCGGCATTTCATCGGGAACTTTTAATGTTTCCATCAGATTTTTAATCCTCTCACCGCCAAAAATTCTCATTAAATCATCCTCCAAAGACAAAAAGAATTGCGACGAGCCAACGTCGCCCTGCCTGCCGGCTCTTCCTCTTAGCTGATTGTCAATCCTTCTAGACTCATGCCGTTCGGTTCCAATTACATGAAGGCCATGGGCTTTAATAACGATTTCGCGCTCTTCTTCCCAACGCTTATATTCTTCGCTCACTTTACGATTTTCAGAATCGCCTTCATTTTTGAATTTAGCGGGAGATGGTCCGCCAAGCATTATATCCACTCCGCGTCCGGCCATATTCGTGGCAACCGTTATCGCAGAGGGCCGGCCGGCTTGAGCAATGATTGCGCCTTCTCTTTCATTATTCTTTGCGTTTAAAACTTCATGCTTAAGACCTGCTCGATTCAAAAAACCGGACAATTCCTCATTTTTCTCAATTGAAACAGTTCCGATTAAAACCGGCTGGCTCCTATCGTTTCTTTCTCTGACATCTTTAACTATCGCGTCATATTTTGCCCGACGCGTTTTATAAATAAAATCTTTCATATCTTCCCTAGCCGTTGGCTTATGAGTAGGTATGGTTACAACTTCAAGCCCGTAAACTTTATGAAATTCTTCGGCCGATGTCTGCGCGGTCCCGGTCATTCCGGCAAGTTTTTTATACATCCTGAAATAATTTTGAATTGAAATGCTGGCGTATGTGCGAGATTCCTGATTAACCCGCACTCCTTCTTTAGCTTCAATAGCCTGATGAAGCCCTCCGGAATATCTTCGGCCCATCATAAGCCTGCCGGTAAACTGGTCAACTAAAGTTATACTGCCGTCTTTTACCACATAATCTTTATCTTTTAAAAATAATTCTTTGGCTTTTAAACTCTCGATCAAATAATGTGTAAGCCTTAAATTTTCCGGCGCATAAATGTTTTTAACATTTATAGCGCGCTCAACTTTATCAATTCCCGATTCCGTTATATAAACGCTTTTTGCTTTTTCATCCACGGAATAATCTTCTTCTTTCCGTAAACCTGACGCAATCCGCGCAAAAGTCTTGTAATGCTGGCTTGATTCGGTGTCAGGCGCGGCAATAATCAAAGGAGTTCTGGCTTCGTCAATTAAAATAGAATCAACTTCGTCAATAATCGCGAAATTATGTTCTTTCTGAACTTTGTCATCCGGTTTATGAACTAAATTATCTCTTAAATAATCAAATCCAAATTCATGGTTGGTTCCATGCGTAATGTCGGCATCATACGCTTCTTTGCGTGAAACTGGACGCAAAAATTCTTCATGAACCAAAAATCCTCCCCTTATATCCCTGTCCTTATCCAAATCTTTTCCGGATTTAAAATCGCCTGCTTGATTTTCAGTTTTTGATTTTTTGTTTTCTAAAGTATGTTCGGGGTCATAAATAAAAGCCCCATCGTGAACCAGACATCCAACCGACATACCAAGCGCATAATAAATCTGCCCCATCCAAACCGTATCTCTTTTTGCCAGATACTCGTTCACCGTAACTACATGAACGCCTTTGCCGGATACGGCATTAAGATAAACCGGCAAAGTGGCGGCCAATGTCTTACCTTCGCCGGTTCGCATTTCAGCAATTGAACTATTATTCAAAGCGATGCCGCCCATCAACTGCACATCATAATGCCTCTGGCCAAGCGTGCGTTTTGCGGTCTCGCGCACTAACGCAAAAGCTCGTGGAAGAATTTTATTTAATAACAATTGCAATGCCGAAGCATCAGCCGAACCCCGCGCCTGCTTACGAAGACGCTCGCTTTCATTTAATATTTCCTCGCTGCTAAATTTTTCTATTTCCGATTCAAGAGCGTTAATTTGGTCCACTTGAGATTGAAAGTCGGAAAAATTTCCGGATTTAAATAATTTAATAAGTTTTTTAAACATATATATTAATGAAAAAAATAAAACTTAAATCTATTTAAAAAGCTGAGAAAATGCCAATCTTAAAAATGGCAAATGAATTTATATCCATACAAATAATAACGATAATATAGGATTGATTTTATTAACCTGATAAATAAAATAATCCTGCTGTGTTCTACGCTGATTTTTGATAATAAATAACTGAATTTATACTACTATACTATCTTACTCTAAATATTCATAAAGTCATATTGAAATCATACCGGTTTATATACCTGTATTTTAGGCTATATTTTTGACAAAAATTTAGAATAGTTCGTTAAAAAACATCTAAAATCTGTATTTTCCTCACCAGAAATGTTCGAAAACCCTCAATTTTACCTAACAAAAACACTTACTCTTATGACAACACGTAGGATTGCCCTCCTCCGTGGTATTGACATTGATTATAGCTATGCTATAATAATACCGTTGTTCTGAAAAGAACGGCAAATTCGCTCTTTAACACAGAATTTTTTTTGGTTTTTTATCAATGCGCGTGTTGCGCTTTGAGCCAAGAAAACAACATTACCTAGGAGGAAAAATGGGTAAGAAAAAGACGGTGAACGGGCTTGAGAAGCTTGACGAGATCGTCAAGCATCAGAAGCCCACGCATCAGGAAGACGGATATGCTCCGCTTCCCGCTTTCGAAGCCGTGGAAACGGCTGAAGAGAGAAAAGAGAGAGAAGAGGAGCAAGCCAAAGCGCTGGAGGCACTCCAGCAATACAAGGAAATGCAGGAAACTGCGATTCCCGGCTATGTCAAGGAACTATGGCGTTGCCTAGACGGCAACGAGGAGCACCGCTACACGCATTCCAGAGAATTCAAGCAATTCTCCGAAGCGATCGCGACGCACGTTCTTCCTATGAACAACCGGAACAAGATCGCGCGCGAGTGGGCGCAAACAACCTACGTAAAGGCGCTTGTCGAGCATTGCCCTGAGCGACGGTGGGCAATCCTATCGGTCCTATTCGGACCGCGCATGGAAAGCTGCGCCATTCTTCCGGGACTAACCGACCTCGGTCTCCTGAAAGAAACCGAATCAGCAAGCTCAAAAACCTTCTCTGTCCAAGTCGGCAAAGAATTGAAGCACTTCGGTGGCAACAGGACGCTCGTCTCCGCCATTAGCGCGAAGTCCGACGCGGCCCGAGAAGCGGCCAAAGAACACTACCAGAAGACGACAGCTGAACTCCACGCTCAGTCGACGATCAGCATTGAAGAAATGCTGAACGGTAAGAAAGGTTTTACCGCGCTTACGGTAAAAACTTTCAAAACCGGGAATTTCAAAATTCAGGGCGGAACGGTCCTCTTGGGGGCTGATGGCGAGTCCATCAGTATCGCGGGCGAAACCGGACAGTTCGCTTACCGGATGCAGGAAATCCGGGAAGCCAATCACATGCTGCCTGTAAGGGCGGCGTGCGAGCCTGATTTCCAAAAGGTTGAACTCGGGAAACGACTCCATAAGCAGGAGTTCACCAACCTCCGGTTCCTTCACAGTGTTATCCGCCAATCCTTGGAAGCGGACGACCGCGCCGAAGAAAACAGAGTGGAGAAGGAAAAGTTCAAGCAGCAATGTCTGGACGAAGCCAAGGAGCTTTACGAAGAAGCAGAGCTCAACGCCCGCGAATGGCTCTTTGACGAAGCACAGGGCACCGCTGTTCTCTACGTCCCGGCTTGGTCAGTGACCAGGGACGGAACTGAAGAAAAGTTCTGGCACATCCATATGCTTGTGGAGCGTGGTAAGAACGGCCACGTCAAACTCGTTGAAGTGGCAAAGAGGGTGGAAACCCTTTTCAACGAAGAGCACTACGAAGAGCAGGAGCCCGGAACCCGGTTCTCCAACCTCACGTATCCGCTAGGACAACTCATGCGCGCCGCCCACGGCATCGCACGCAAGAGAACGCCGGCGGACCGCGTCAACGACGCCGGCGCCGACGAAAAGTAACAACCCCGGCCGGAGACATAACGCTCTCCGGTCGGGACCAAACTCCGTTAGAAATCGCTAGCAGAAAATGCAAGCAAACATCCCACGGGATGAATAAAGATTTCTAACGGGGTTTACTTTTATCTAAAAAGAGTTTAATATTAGCAACTAACAAATGTTGGTTTAGTTGCCGGCATTAAGCTCTTTGTCAACAACAAAAAAGAGAGAGATGGAATGAGTCAAGACTTCATAAAGATTCTTGGAGGAGGCGTTGTAGCCGACTATCAGGAATGGGGAGCGACATGCATTTACCTGGAATTAAACGGCGTGAGAATATTAGTTGATTGCGGCACAAGAAGCTGGAATCAAAGCAATCCTTTGCCAAATCTGAGATGGCTGGATGACAAGAGAATAGACACGATTATTTTCACTCACGCGCACGCAGACCACCTGGGAGCAGGACCGGTTATCGCGAATATGCACCCTGAAGCGGAAATCTGTATGACGTATGAGTCAGCAGAGCTTGCGCATTTTCAGCTTTTCAAACAAATGAAAATTGTTGAAAACGATGACAGAAGTCACATTTTCAACGAAGACCAATACGAAAAGTTCGGAGAAAGAACTCTCATCGCCAACCAAAAGCAATGGTTTAATGTTGGTGATGCAGAAAAAAGAGTTTCTGCCTGCTTATGGCCGTCAGGCCATATCCGCGGGGCAGTGTCAGTTCTGATAAAAAGCCCTCAAAAGAAGATTGTGTTTAGCGGAGATATTTCGCATTATTCAACCCCCACGGTTGATACTGCGCCACAGTTGCCTGACGAATTTACAGAAGGCAACACAGTGCTTGTCACGGGCGCAACAAACGGCAATGCGGAAATTCCAAATCGCGACGATGAAGTAAAACGGATGATTGAAGCGGTAAGGGGGGTTACTAAAAGGGATATGAATCCCGGAAGCGTCCTATTTCCTGCTTTTTCAATTGGCCGAGCCCAAGACATCGCAATTGACCTTGTGAAAAACGAGGTTGACGTTTTCTTGGGAGGATGGGCGGCCCAAATCCTGGAATCAGATGCCTACGGAGAAAAATTCTGGAACAGAAGAATTATGCAATTTGAAGATGTAGAAACATTATTGCAAACGCCAGATACTCCAAAAGTCATAATTGCCACACCCGGTATGATGGACTGGGGAGCCAGCCAGATAGCGGCGAGCAAACTGGTAAAACAAGAAAAAAACGCTATCTTTTTTACCGGTTATCAGGCTCCAGGAACTTTTGGCAGAAAACTCATGGAAACCGGCTGTAACTGCGCAATTGAGTTTAGAGAGCCTATACCGGAAAAAGTAGAAGTCAAAGCTGAAATTAAAAAGTTTGTTTTCTCAGGCCACTCAGACGGTCCACAGCTTGCAAACTGGATTTCTGAAATCAATCCAAGAATGGTTTTTGTTGTCCATGCGGAAGTTAAAGCATTTAATAGCTTAAAGCAACGCATCCAAGGAAAACAAGTCATAGCCGCAAAGAATAACGATTTATACTGTTTTTAAAAGCAGAGCCCGCGTGATTACAATGCGGGACTTTTTTTATTTTAAATTTTAATAAAAAAATAGCCGGCAATTAAAATTGCCGAACATTGTCTCGGATTTTAGTAAAAAACTAATTAGCCAAAGGGTTTCGTGCGCCGCGAACTTCAAAATGCAAATGGCATCCCGTGTTGCCTTTCACGTTGCCTGAGTTTCCCATTTCGCCTATTTTTTCTCCTTTCTCAATGTAATCGCCTATTGAAACAGCCAATGATTGTAAATGCGCGTAGAGAGTTCCGGTTCTGTTTGGATGTTCAATTTCAACGTAACCTCCCAAGCCTCCGTTCCACAAATTCTGGCCTCCTGTTTCCGTAATCAAACCTTCGGCTGAAGAATAAACAGGAGTGCCGCATTTGTTTGCGATATCAACCGCGTTTTTGGCGTGTAATTGCCCCCAATTTCTTCCGGCTGTGGGAACAGCAAAATATCCGGACAGATTTGGCAGAGTCTTTGATGAATATGCAATAGTTGTCTTTGGTTTTGCGTCAGGAATAATTATTTTATCGCCAAAAGACAATGACTGAGATATTACTGGATTAACTTGTAAAATATTTTCCCGAGATACGCCATATAAATCAGCAATTGAATCCAATGTTTCTCCGTCGCGAACTTGATGCACTATTCCTGTAACCGGTAAAATTAAAATCTCTTGTCCCGGGTTTATTAAATTAACTTTAAGTTTAGGATTAGCCCAAAGAATTGTATTTAATGAAATCTCAAAATCATGGGCGATTTTCAAAAGAGTATCCCCTTTTTGGACTTTGTAAATTAAAATTCCTTCTCTGCTTGGTAATAAATTGCTAAGCGGCGCGCTTGAATTGATTACTGACGCGCTATCCTCACTATGGTAAGCAAGAACGCCTTCGTCCTGGCCGACTGCCGTTAAAGTTTCTATTGCATTATCAGCCTCCAAACCAATATTAAGGTTTGCATTATTTATCTGCGCAAATACTTTTGGTCCGCCAAAAACCGTGTTCGCTCTTAAAGAACTATCTTTAGATAAATTATCCAAAACCGCAAAATTAACTAAAATTCCTCCTAACGCTAAAAAAACCGGTATAACTACGGTTGTGGGTCTATATTTATTTAATTTTTTAAGTATTATACTAATAGAGAAAAACATATCATGAAATTAAATCCGATACAACAAAAGGCTGTTAATTACTCTGGCGGGCCGCTTTTAATAGTAGCCGGCGCAGGCTCCGGCAAGACCAAGACTTTAACCGCCCGATTAATTAATTTTATAAACAAAGGAGTTAGCGCAAAAAGCATTATCGCGATAACTTTCACAAATAAAGCCGCGAGTGAAATGCGAAGGCGCGTTTTATCAATGGCTAACAGCAATAAAGTTTATCATTATGAACATAGTCTTTTTATAGGAACTTTTCATTCATTTGGCGCGCGCATTCTTAAAACTCACGCAAGGGAGTTAAATAGAACTTCCGGGTTTAGCATTTTTGACGCGGACGACTCTATGTCGCTTATGAAAAAAATAGCAAAAGAAAGAAATATAAACAAAGAGCGTTACAAACTTCCGATTTTAAGCGCGCAGATTTCAAAAATTAAAGCTATGCTTTACTCTCCGGAAGAACTTTTAGATGAATGCGAACTTGAATTTTATAATGATTATGAAAAAGGTCTGATTAATAACAATGCTTTTGACTTTGACGATTTAATTGAAAAAGTTGTTGTTTTATTTAAAAACAAACCCGAAATTCTAAAAAAATATCAAAACCAATTCAGATACATTCTTGTAGATGAATATCAAGACGTAAACACCGCTCAATATGAATTGATAAAATCCCTTGCCGAAAAACACAAAAATATAAGCGTTGTCGGAGATGACGCCCAAGCAATTTATGGCTGGCGTTATGCGGATTTTAGAAATTTTCTTAATTTTGAAAATGACTGGGAAAAAGCTGAAATAATAAAATTAGAACAGAATTATCGCTCGTCAGGCAATATAATCTCTGCGGCTTCTAATGTTATAAAAAACAACAAACTTCAAAAATCAAAAAATCTATGGACAGAAAACAGCGGCGGAGAACTTTTAAAAATAATCTCCGCTGAAACTTCCGAAGGAGAAGCGAATTTTATCGCGGAAACAATAAAAAATTTTCCGTCCGATTTTAAAAACGCGGGCGCAACTGCAATCCTTTACCGAACGAACGCGCAATCCCGCGCTCTAGAACAATCATTAATCCAATATCAAATCCCGTATAAAATTTTTGGCGGAGTTAAATTTTATGAAAGGAAAGAGATAAAAGACGTTATAGCGGCTTTGAAAATCGCGTTTAATCCCAAAGACACGATAAGCGCCGACAGGTTGAAAAAGACTTTTTTAAAAGCGGTCCGCGAAAAACTTATACATAAAATGATTGAAAGCGGAAAAAAAATGAACATTGTAGAACTAATAAATTTATTCATAAATGAAAGCAATTATTTTGATTATCTCAGGCAAAAATTTACCAATGTCAATGAACGGATAGAAAACATAAATGAATTCATAAGTTTCGCGTCGGAATTTCCAAATTTGGAAGAATTATTAGAAAAAGTATCCCTTCTGCAATCAACAGATATTCCAAAAAACGAAATGGGCGCGGAAAACAATGAAAACCCGATAAACTTAATGACAATACATATGGCAAAAGGTCTTGAATTTGATAATGTATTTTTAGCCGGAGCCAACGAAGGATTGCTCCCTCACCAGAGGTCGTATGGCAATTTAGAAGAGCTGGAAGAAGAGCGAAGATTAATGTATGTTGCTATGACGCGAGCGAAAAATAATCTGCGCATAAGTTTTTGCCATATCCCATCGCGGTTTCTATATGAAATTCAGCCGGAATTAACTGAATTCATAAATTTAAACGGCGAAGGCGGCGAACTACCGAATGAAGACGAAATCTACATAAGATGAAATACCGGTTAATCACTTTTATAAGCGGTTTTGTGATAATGGCGGTTGAACTCATAGCCGCAAGAATAGTAGCGCCTATAATCGGCAGTTCAATTTTTACTTGGACTTCGGTTATTGGAATTGTTTTGCTTGGCATTTCTTTTGGAAACTATTTTGGCGGACATTTAATTGACAAAAAGCCCGAGAAAAAAGTCTTATTTGGCTTACTTGTAAGCGCGGCCGTTTTTATAGCCCTGATACCGTTTTTATCAAAACTAAATCCAATAATCGTTTTTTTAAAAACAACGCTTATGCTGAAAACTATTTTAATATCTGCAATACTGTTTTTTGCTCCCGCATTTTTTTTAGGAAGTATTTTTCCTGCGGCGCTCAAACTATACACCAATGAAATAAATAAAATAGGAAAAAACGCGGGGCTATTATCAGGACTTGGCGCTTTGGGAAGTATTTTAGGAACATTTATAACAGGATTTTTGTTATTCGGCCTGCTTGGGAGTTATGCCTCTTTATATATTTTATCTTTGGTTTTGCTCGCGGCTTCTATTATTTTCGGGAAATTGTCCTACAAAACTTTTTGGATAGCGCTGGTAATTATAATAATTTTAATTTTTAGCGTTGATTCTTCATACGCGAAAACAAATATCGTGTTTGAAAACGAAAGCAAGTATTACAATATCAAAATTGTAGATAGTAAAATAAACGGCAAAGATGCGCGCGTCTTATTTCTTGATTTTGATTCTCATTCAATAGAAAGCAAAACAAAGGAAAAAATCGGCACCTACCAGGAAACCGCTTCAATTTTTGAAGTTTTTAAAAAAGATTTAAATGAAATTTTGGTAATTGGAGGAGGGTCTTATAATTTTCCAAAAGATTTTTATGATATTTATTCATCAAATATTGACGTTGTTGAAATTGACCCGGAAGTAACGCGCGCCGCAGAAAATTTTTTTAACCTAAAGGATTATCCGATTAAAAGCTTTAACACTGACGGCCGTTATTACCTAACAATAAACGAAAAAAAATACGACCTTATATTTAACGACGCTTTTAATTCTTTTATTTCAGCTCCCTGGTATTTAAGCACGGATGAGGCAAACAAACTTGTTAAAAAACGGCTAAACCCGGACGGCGTTTATATCGCGAACATAATCGCCTCAAATAAGGAAGGGAGCTCTGAATGGTTTCATAGTTTCGCAAAAACTTTTTCAAACACATTTCCAAATTATTATTTAATATACTTTGGCAAAAATCTTAAAAATCCTCAAAATATGTTTTTTGTTGGAATTAATTCAGATAAAAAAATAGATTCGGAAAAATTGGAAAATAAAATAACTGCTCTATCCAATGAAACAAAATTCAAATTAAATCCTAAATTCATATATCAGCCGGAAATTTCAAACCGCGCAATTATATTAAAAGACAATTTTGCTCCGGTGGAAAAACTCACAAGCGGCTTAATCAAATCTTACATTGAAACTTATAGTCTCTGGGCTTATTCCGTTATCGGATTTTAAAAAAATAATGGCGAATAAAATTGCAATATTTATAATCGGCGCGGTGATTTTAAGTTTGCAAATTCTCGGCTCAAGAATTTTAGCCCCTCATCTAGGAACGACAATAACGGTTTGGGCGGCGATAATTGGAATTATTCTAGCTTCGGTCAGTATTGGTTATTATCTTGGCGGCATACTGGCAGATAAAAAATTAAGTAAAAATTTACTTTCGCTTATTTTATTTTTAGCCGGCATTTTTGTTATTTTAATAATCCCTATAAAAAATAATGTTTTGGGATTCCACATCAATTATTCTTACGGAGTTCGCTCTGTATTTTCCTCTATAGCGATTTTTTTAATCCCGGGAATCTTGCTTGGCGCAGGCATTATTTACACTATAAAACTTGAAACAAAAAACATAAAAACAATTGGCAGCGCAAATGGAACTCTATATGGAATCTCAACTGCGGGAAGCATTATTGGAGTTTTTTTAACAAGTTTTTATCTTATTCCGAATTTTACAGCAACAAATATCATTTCGGGACTTGGAATAATTTTATTCTTAACAAGTTTTTTAATTCTTTATTCAAAATCTCCTACATAGATTTGAATTACGAAACTCCTTTCATTGGATTTTCCGGAATTTCAAGCGAGGTAAAGTAAAAATTTCGCGAGGATACAGAGTATATTTCGAGAAATTTTTGCAAAGCCGCAAACGAAAGGCCGGAAAAAGACTTGAAAAAGAAGTTTCGTAATTCAAATCTACATAGTGGGGATATTTATAAGATTATTAATATAATAATCAACCGGCGCAAACTCATCGGTTAAAATTTTCGCATCTTTATCAATATCTCCATACCATCTATGCTCTAATTGTTTATTTATCTCAGGGTCGGAATTTAAAAAAGTTCTGATGTCGTCTTTTGACTTAAACGCGATAATTATCAAACTTTGAACGCTATTCTCTAAATTCGGAGAACTAACAGCGTATATATGAAAATCAGGAAAAATTTGGGCTACGGTTTTAAGCTCTGCTTGAAAAAATTTCCCAAACTCTCCTTTTAGCGCCGAAGGCGCGTTAATAAGCAAAATCCCATTATCATCCAGGATGTCATAGAATCTTTGCATCGCTTCTAATGTTGTTAATTGATACGGAATAGAATAAAAACTGCGGAAAGCGTCAATATAAACAATTCCATATTTTTCGTCCGTTCTATTTATATAAGTTCTTCCATCTTCGTGGAATATTCTAAGCCGCGGGTCCCTCGTATCCAAACCAAAATACTTAACCGCTAAATCTGTAACAACCGGGTCAATCTCAACAACGTCAAGCTGTTCAATTTTTGAATAACCGTCAACTAAAATTGGGTCAAATTTTTTATTCCCATTATCACGGTGCAACATTGCATAAATAGATTCCCCTTCTCTTGTCTTCCGGTCTAATTTAATACGAACATCTTTGTTTTCTCCAGTTATTAAATCGCTATGCCCTATAACATTGCTTGGCGCGTTAATCGGATAATCAGGGCTGATAACTTTTCCTAGAGTTCCGTCGTCGCGCACCTCATGAATATGAATAAACCCGTTTGGCGCGTCAAAGCCTGTTTTTTTAATTTCCGCATTTCTAACAACAATATGTTCTCCGGGAAATTGATTGTCCGCATCTATTTTATTAGATAGCCCTTCAAGTTCGCTTCCTTTTGCTTTTTCTTCCTGTTTAAATACTAAAACTCTTTTTGAAGAGCGCGTTTCAGCATTATAAGAAGTTAAAATCGGAACTGACACGGTATTATCATTATCAAAAAATTCTCCGTTTAACGTCCATATTTTTTTAACGTCATGCAACGGAGTATCGCCCAAAAAATATTTTGCGTAAGTATAGCCTCCGCCCCCTATAAGTAAAGCCTTTTTTGCGTCAGGATTAAAATGGCCTGCCAATCTATTAAACTTTGTATAATTAAAAACCAGTTCATTGGAATCTATAAAAGTTCCTGAATGAAGCTCTTTATTAACCCTCATCAACCTAATAGTCCGTTTGGTTTTCTCATCAATTCCTTCTAAAATTTCCACTCTGCTATACTGGCTATTAACATCGGCTAGTTTTTTAAGCTTTGTTTTGTCAATAACTACAGAGCCGTCAATGCTAAATCTGCCGTCTTTTTTTGCAAATATGCCGTCATAAGCAAAATTGTGGTTTATTCCGGCAAAAAATACCAATACAAAAACCGAAATCGCAAAAATCCGTATTTTTTTAATTGGCGCGGTTATAATCGCAAGAACAAAAAGTAAAACAACGGCTATAATTAAAGAAATCTCAACTCCTAAAAATGGAATTAAAATAAAAGCCGTTAAAAACACTCCTGCAATGCTTCCTGCGGCGGATAAAAAATAAATAAATCCACTCTTTCTGCCCGAAGTTGAAATTTCTTTAACCGACAGCTTTAAAACATAAGGCAATATCATTCCAAGCAAGATATTAACCGGCAGGAAAAGAACAATAATCGTCCAAAAGGAGCTTGCGGCAACTCCGCTCGTAAAAGATTTAAAAAATATGCCAACCGCGTCTTTAAACAACGCAATGCCAGTAATATAAATGCCTGAAATAAACAGAATCAAAGACAATGTTTTAATTTCCGCTTTTCTGTCTGCAAGTTTTCCTCCTAAAAAGTATCCTATTGCAAGACTTAAAAGTATAATGCCTATTATATTGGATGATACCGTTAAGGCTATTCCGAAATGCGGCGCGATAATGCCAAACGCCAATATTTCAACAACCATAACAACCGCGCCCGTGATAAAAACAATAATTGCTAAAATATATTCCTTCATAAATGTATAATTATTATACCTTGAATTACAAGATAAACATTAAAGATATTTTGGAGAGAACCTAAACAAGAAATTGAAAAAAATCTCAACTCAACAAACAATAGTCATTGGTGGAAGATTTTTTGATTTTACAACAAAAATTAAAAATTATCCGAAATAGACAAAATCCGTATTCACAACCCAAATAAAATAAAATGGCTAAAAAACTCGGTCAATATTTTCTAAAAAACAAATCCGCGATAAATAAAATTATCTCGTCCTTAGAATTAAAAAAAGGGGACGCAATAATTGAAATCGGTCCGGGGAAAGGCGCGCTAACTTTTCCTTTAGCTAAAAAATGCGATGCGTTCGGCTGTTCTATAATCGCAATTGAAAAAGACCCTAAATTTTTCACAAAAAACCTGAATCACGAATCGCTTAAAAACGTAAAATTTATAAAAGGCGACGTCCTAAACGAGCTGGAATATATTGCTCGCAACCTGCAAAATAAAAAATACAAGCTGGTTGGAAACATCCCGTATTATATCACGGGAAGGCTTATGAGAATTTTAAGCGAAATAAAATATAAGCCCGAAGTTATTGTCTTAACAATGCAAAAAGAAGTGGCGGAAAAAATTACAAGCGTTCCGCCAAAAATGAATTTACTCTCCGCTATAACAAATTTTTGGGCTGCATCTAAAATAATCGCGAATATAAAGTCTGGAAGTTTTTCGCCAAGCCCGAAAGTTGATTCAGCGATAATAAAATTAATCCCGAAAACAAATCAAAAATATAATATACAAAATGCGGAATATTATAAATTCGCAAAAATCTGCTTTAAACAGCCAAGAAAAACAATTCTCAACAACCTTCGGCAAGGCCTAAACTTAAAAACCGAAGAGATATTAAAAATTCTTAAAATAAATAAATTAACCGGCAAAAAAAGAGCGCAAAGCCTGGATTTTAAAATTATTATAAAACTCTCATGCGCCTTCAAATCATTGGAAGGTTAATTGTCCACAGGCGCTAAAATAAAAAGATATAAATAGAGTTTTTATGATATAATTATTCAGAAACATAAATAACAAATTGTTATGAAATTTCCGAAAAAAACAGTTGGGTTGTCTATAATTGTTTTATCTGCGGCAATAAGCATATTTTTGATAGGAAAGGGAGCCCAAAGCAAAAATAATAATCTTGAAGCAAGGCTGGATAAAAGTTTTCAAATCCAAGCCGAAAATCAGCCTAACGAAAAACTGGAAGATGTTTTAAAAAACAGCGAGATCCTGGCATACAACACTGGGGCGAATAATAATTTAAACAATACAAATGATTCAAACAATGCAACCGAAAAAATAGTAAAAAAAATCGCGCAAGATATAATTAACAAAAATTCCGGCAATCCGTCTTTTTTAAAAGAGACGAGTTGGTTAAACCTAGATGACCCGAATAATATTTTAAGCAATAGCTTGGTAAAAGAAATAGCGAACTTTGACACAAGCTTATTCAACCCGAAAATAAAATACGAAGATTTAAAAATTTCTCCCGCGCCAAATATCCCTTTGCCAGACGATTACCTGCTTAATGTAACAAATGTTTTTCAAGAAAATTATAATTCATCCGGTATAAACTCATACAACATAAGTTATGGAGATTTAAAAAAAGCCGAACTTATGTTTGAAAACATATTAACCGGACTTTATAAAATAACCGTAAGCGATGAATTGAAACATCTGCACTTAAAACAAATACAGCTCGTAACAACTCTTCGTAATATTTTACAAACAATATCTTCTTCTGAAGATGACCCGTTTCTGGCGCTTGTCGCAATTAACGCGCTAGGTCCGATTAATCAAGAATTTACAAAATTCAACCAAGAGTTAAACCAAAATATAAACGGCAATTAAAAAAATGCAAAATTTCTACAAAATCGTAAGCATAGGGTTGCTCGTAGCATTTGTTGCGGCAATGCTTCCGGTTTCTTTTACGCCTTTAAAAACTCAAAAGGCAGAAGCTATACCGACAATTGACGCCGGAGCTATAGCCGGAATCCTAGCAAATCTGGTCCAGGAAATTCTTGAAGTTGCCTGGGAAGCAGCTGTAGCGATTTTGCAAAAGCAAATTCTTGATATGATTGTTGACCAAATTATCCAATGGATTCAAGGAGGTGGCGAGCCAAAATTCATATCTGATTGGTCCGGATTTCTGCAAGACGCCGGCAATAAAGCGGCAGGGAAATTTATAGAGGGAATCGCCGACGGAGTTTTGTGCGAGCCGTTTAATTTAAATATACAACTTCAATTGAGAAATAAAAGCTTTACAGATACAATAACCTGCACATTGGATGATGTAGTGGGAAATATTGAAAACTTTTATGATGATTTTAGAAGCGGGGGCTGGATAGGATACACAACTTCGCTTGAGCCTCAAAATAATTTTTTTGGCGCAAGCTTGATAGCAGTTTCAGGTCTTGAAAAAGTGCGCGCCGCAGCAGAAAAAGCCGCAGAGCTTGAAGGGGTAACAGGAGGAGGATATATAGGAACCAAAAAATGCGACAAAGAAGGAAATTGCACAATAACAACACCCGGGCAAACAATCGCGGGTCTGGTAGATAAATCATTAGGCGCGGATATTGACCTTATTGTAAATTCCCAAGATATAGGTCCCTACATTGCCGCGATTGCAGACGCGGCAATAAACAGGCTTATCGCAGAAGGCGTAGGAGGCTTACAAAACCTAACAACGAAAAAGGCGCCTGACGACGGATTTATAAAACCGGGCGCGGGCAACTGCAAAGGATTAAAAGGAGACGCTCTTGACGCTTGTGAAAATTACCAAGAGAGCTCCGGAAACCAATTTAACGAATCAAAATCAATATTTATCGCTGAAATTGATAAAACCTTCAAACCCAGAAGAGAAACGCAAGACGCTCAAATCAACGCAATAAGCAATCTAAACCAATACAAATCAAACCTTGAATTTCTCTTAGCTGAATTTGAGAAAGCAATATGCGTGAATAAAAATGCCTTTATAAAGGAGATAAATGACGAGCTTGGCTATGTCGCTCAAAAATCCGATGAACTGCAAAAAGATAAATCTGAAAATGATTTAATAGTCAAAGAACTTGAAGAGATAAGAAGTGAAATAAACAATGCAGAAATAAACGAATGGAACAAACTAACCACTTCATACAGGAAATTTAAAGACGACGGCCGGTTTAAAGAAGAAGAAGCGAACAAAGCAAAACAAAAAGCGGAAAAAGACAACGGAGAAATCGACATAAGAAAATTTAACAACTCTAAAAAATTCCAACAAAACCTAACCAAATGCAGTTAGCAATTAATACTTGATAAAATTATTCCGCTAAAGCCCGGCATATGTCCGAAAAATATATAAAAATAATTAAAATTTTAGTTATTGCAACGGTTTTTGCATCTTTTATTTTTCCTAATTTAAGCACGCCGGCTTTTGCTCAACCTGTCAATCCGAAAAATCCTGACCCTTTAAATAGAAAACTAGGCGAAGCGCCCAAAAAACCAGAGGCAAAACCAGTTACGCAACCTGAGACGGAAACAAACAAATGCGAATGGTGGCAAATCTTCTGTAATATTGAATATGCTGTCAAATGGGCAATAAACTTTATTCTCTCCAGTTTTCTATCTATTGTTGGCATATTTGTAAGCATTGCTGTATCTTTAATCCAAACCATTCTCTTGCTTACTGCTGATGTGACAGCAAGCGAAATTGTAACAATAGGTTTTAAAACAACTCTTAGCGTTGCTAATCTGGGATTTGTTCTCGCGCTAATCCTTATTGCGTTTACAACCATACTTAGAATTGAAAAATACCAGCTAAAACAGCTTCTTTATCGTTTAATAATCGCCGCAATACTTATAAACTTCAGCTTAGCCATAGCCGGAATAATATTGGATTTTTCAAATGTTATATCTAACTTTTTCATAGCAGGAGCAAGCCCTGGCTCAAGTATGTCGGATTTTAATAAGTTTGGAGCAGATATGGCTAATTCACTTAAAATACAAAATTTGACTAATATAAAAGATTCTATTCCAGTTGTGGGCGGTTTTTTGGATTCAGCCGTTGATTTTTTAACAAATATATTTTCATTACTTATGGCAGTAGTATTTACCATTCTTATATTTATCGTATTGCTAGGAATAGGCTTGATGCTTTTAATAAGATATATCTATATTGTATTTCTTTTGATTTTAATGCCTATTGCGTGGCTTTTCTGGACAATTCCCCAGCTTTCCAGTTTGTGGAGCAAATGGTGGAGTAATTTTTTAAAATGGGCTTTGATTCTTCCGGCAATGACCTTTTTCCTTTATCTTTCAATGATAACTTTTCGCGGAGTTGATGTATTTGTTGAAAAAAGCCATAGTTCTAAATCAATCCCTTCTTCAGATGCGGCTAATAAATATATTCTGCAAAAAGACGGGTTGCAAAAATTTCTTGGATTATTTGTAAAATTGGGTCTTTTAGTAGGGACTTTAGTGGCGGCAAATTCAATTGGAATTCAAGGGTCTGAAACAGCCCTTGGAATGGCTAAAGGTGTAAAAGGTTGGGCAACAGGAAAAATGAAAAACGCCGGCAAAGGAATCGGTCGCGGAGCGTTAAGAGGCACATTGGGACGGCTTAACCGAAAAGGAACAGAACCAGGCGCGAAATCACGCGCTGAAAAAGTTCAAGACTGGGCATCTAAAGAAAGAAAAGGTCGTTTAGGCGGAGTAAAAAGATATCTTGCCGGGCAGATATCGCGCGGTATTGCCGGAACAGCGGCAATCGGCGAAACACAAGAATCGCAAAGAGTTAAGGAAGCGGAAAGTAAAGTTGGAAAAATGACTGAAGCGCAGTTGCTAAATTCTTTGCAAACCGGTTCAAAGCCGACCAAGGTAGCGGCTTTGAAAAAACTTACCAAAGACGGCAAGCTAAACAAAGTTGATATGAAACGTTTTATAACCGGCGATATGAAAAAAACATTTGCCAATCTTGGCGAAGGAAAAGCATTTAGCGATATGGAGAAAACTGCCGGAGTGAATGTTGAAATGATGGATGCTATGAAAAATAATGACCAGACCGCGTTAAATCAGGCTTCTGAAGCATTTATAAAAGGATTATCCGAGGAAGATAAGAAAAAAATACAATATGATGATATTTATAAATCAGGCTCTGCTTTTGGCGTGCGAGAAGGCGCGGAAAAAGAAATGTTGCAGAAAAGTCTTTCTTACGGTATGTCATTTGACTCCGGTATGATAGCAAAAGCCATGTCAAAAATTAAAAGTAAAAATCTTGAAAATTTCAAAGAGCAAACAGAGGCGACTATTCAAAATTTATACGGCCAGGCTATAAGCGATGGCGACGAAAAATTAGCGACTCAAGCAAAAAATCTAAGGGATTCTATGAACAAGAATTTAGACAGGCGTCTAATTGGTTTTAACGAAGGCGAATCAACTCCGGAAACAAAAACATCCGACCAAAATTCAAAAATCTAAATAAACAAATTCTTATGCTTAAAATTTCAAAACAACAAGTTATGGATAGATGGGACACTTTGCCGGAAAATCTAAAAGAAGCTATTTTTGATGAACATAACGCTGATATTGTCTGGGAATTCTGCAAGAGAAAACATATAAGCGATGAGAAAATAAAGCCAATCGCGGGCGTTGCCGGTGATGTTTTAATGGGCTTCCTCCATCCTGACAAAGATGAAGTGTCGCAAGAAATTCAAGCCAGTTCGGGAATCCCAAAAGAAATAGCATTGGAAATAGCCGAAGAATTAATAAAAAAGATATTTAATCCCTTAAAAACCGCCCTTGAAGAAATATACGCTCCGGCAATAAATGAAAAGGAGTTAAATGAAAAAACAAAATTAATAGATTCTGTAAATATCAGCGTAAAAAAATCCATAACTCCGCTAAGCCCGGAAATAAAAAAAGAAGCAAAAGAAAAACCGCTAGAATCTCCGCCGCCGGCAAATCTTCCTTTTATGAAAATTGCCAAAGAACCCGAAAATGGCATAATAAAAAAAGATTTAGGGCAAGAAATTCCCGAAAATAAAAACGAGACCGACGAACAGCCATTTCTATTACATCAAGAAAAACCTCTTTTTAAAACGGGGGCGCCTCCGGAAAAACCATCTGTAGCTTTTAGACCCGAACAAAAACAAGAATTCCAAAACAAACAAAAACCTGTTTCCGCAAAAGTCTCCCTGCCTTTTTCGTCTGAAAACAATTCCAAAAGAATTGTCCATTATTCAGACCTGAGCACTAAATTAAATAATCCCGATAAAGACAATACAAAATAAAATTACGGGATAATAAATAATTGATTTCGTTTATGCAATTTCAAGTTCCGCAATTTATAGACATATCACCTAAAATAGTAGGGCCGCTAACTTTAAAACAATTCCTGATTATAGCAAGCGCAATAGTTCCTGTGTTTATCCTTTTTTTTATCCTAAACTTTTTTGTATGGCTTATAATCGCATTGGTGTTCGGCGGCTCTTCTATAGCTATCGCGCTTGTAAAAATAAGAGGCCAGTCTTTGCTCAAGATATTGATAGCGGCTTTTAATTACTTTTGGAAGCCGAGATATTATATATGGAAACGGGTGGACGAAAAAATAAATCCGGAAGAATTGCAAAATATCCCTGACATCCAGACGGCAAAGCCGAAACGGCCGCCTTTAAGAGATTTGTTCTTGAAACTAACAACAACAACAAAGCCAATTGCAAAGCGTGAAAAACCAACCGAGTTTTTATCATCTGTAAAATCTTCTAGAGAAAGATTCTCTATATTTAGGAAAACGACAGGCGAAAGAGATAAAGCGAGGCGCGTAGATTATCGATAAAGATAAAGCTTATTATATCTGCTATAATTTTAAAATATGCCCGAAGAAAAAAATAAACAAACTTTTCAAAAAAGCGAAGCCCAACCGACTCAAAATTTCGTGGAGATAGAATCCATCCGCGACAACACCCTTATATTAAAAGACGGGGGGCTTCGGCAAATTTTAGCGGTCTCTGGAATAAATTTTCTTTTGCAGTCCGAAGACGAACAAGAAATAATTATTAATTTGTTCCAGAATTTTTTAAATTCTTTGGATTTTACAATCCAAATTTTCATACATTCAAGAAAGTTAAATATAGAAGGCTATTTGGAAAACTTGGAATCTAGAAAAGAAAAAGAGTCAAACGAACTTTTAAAAAACCAGATTTCAGAATATAGGGAATTTATTAAAGCTTTTGTAAGTGAAAACACAATTATGCACAAAACCTATTTTGTCGTAATACCATACGATGCGATAAAAATCCCGCAAAAAAGTATTGGTGTTACAGACAAGCTTTTTGGTTTTCTGGGGAAAAAGGGAATCCAAAAACCAACCGAAAGAATAGCAAACGAAAAACAAAGCGAAGAAGAAACCTTACTACACCATATTGAACAGCTTGAAAAAAGAACATTTCACGTCATATCAGGGCTAAACCAAATGAATTTGCGCGCGATTCCTTTAAACCAAGAAGAATTGGTGGAAATCTTTTACAACTTATACAATCCTCAAACAATAGAGAAAAAGGGGTTGGCAATGATTGTAAACAGGGAAAAATAAACAAATATGGACAAAGAAATTAAAAACATAATCGCTCCGGCGGCGCTTGAAATAAATTCCAATTTTTTGAAGTTCGGCGAAAAAATCGCAAAAACTCTTTTTATATTCGCGTATCCGCGCTATCTATCAACCGGATGGTTTTCATCTATCATTAATATGCCGGCGCTTTTGGATATTTCTATTTTTATAAATCCGATTGATACCCCTTTGGCTCTTAAAAACCTAAGGAAAAAAACAGCCCAGCTCCAAGCGCAAATATCAGAAGAAGAAGAAAAAGGGCTTGTTCGGGACCCTGTTTTGGAAACGGCTCTCCAAGATATTGAGAATCTGCGCGACTCGCTTCAGCAAGCTCAAGAGCATTTATTTAGCGTAGGAGTTTACATAACAATATACGGTAATGATTCCGCCTCTCTTACAAAAGCTGAAGAAGAAATCAAATCATTGCTTGAAAGCAGGTTAATCTACACAAAAACAGCAGTCTTCCAGCAATTAGAAGGATTTTCTTCGGTCTTGCCACTTGGAAAAGACAAGTTAAATATAACTTCCCCGCTAAATTCAAGTCCGGCTTCATCTTTTTTTCCCTTTGTATCAGTCAATCTCACTTCAGAAGAGGGAATTATGTATGGCGTAAACCGCCACAATAACACGCTGATTATTTTTGACAGATTTTCTCTAGAAAATTCAAATATGGTTATTTTTGCAAAATCCGGCTCTGGAAAATCATATTCAACCAAACTTGAAGCCCTTAGACTTTTAATGACGGGAGTTGACGTGATAATAGTTGACCCGGAAAACGAATACGAAAAACTCGCCGAAGCCATTGGAGGGAGTTTTTTTAGAATCTCTCTTACATCAGGACATCACATAAATCCTTTTGATGTTCCGATAGTGCCAAAAGGAGAAGACCCTGCCGATGTTTTAAGGTCCCATATTATCAATCTTGCGGGGCTCCTTAAAATAATGCTTGGGAAAATGACTGTTGAGGAAGAATCTCTTCTAGACCGAGCTTTAATAGAAACATACGCTTCACGAGAAATAGTTCCGGGAAAAGATTTTTTAAAAGCAGAGCCTCCGATATTGCAAGATTTAGAAGCGGTTCTGGGGAGCATGGAGGGCGGTAAAGGCTTGGCTGACAGATTATATAAATATACCAAAGGAAGTTATTCGGGATTTATGAATAACGCTTCCAATATTGACATTAAAAACAGATTTATTGTTTTTTCAATTCGCGACCTTGAAGAAGGATTGCGTCCGATTGCGATGTATATTGTTTTAAATTTTATATGGAATTTAATCCGCGTGGATTTGAAAAAAAGAATAATGATAATAGATGAAGCCTGGTGGATGATAAAACATGAAGACGGCGCGTCATTTTTGTTCGGCCTTGTAAAGAGGGCTAGAAAATATTTTTTAGGGGTTACGACAATAACCCAAGATGTTGAGGATTTTTTACGCTCCCCTTATGGAAGGCCCATCATCACAAATTCCTCACTTCAGCTCCTGTTAAAACAAGCGCCCGCAATGCTTGAAATGCTGGGCAAAACATTTGACTTAAACGAAAAAGAAAAAAGTATGCTTTTAGAAGCTGAAGTCGGGCAAGGATTGTTCTTTGCCGGGCTAAACCGAGTCGCTATTCAAATTGTCGCCTCTTATCTGGAAGACAAAATAATAACCACTAAACCGGAACAACTGCTGGAAGATAAGAAATAAATTTAAATTATGAAACATGAGCCAAAAATCTCCCTGCCAGAAAGGTATTTTTTAATAGTTTTTGCGGTCTTGGCAGACTTAATAAACTGGATACCGATAGTTAATATTCTGGTAACTATAATTATTTTGCCGGCTTTCCAGTTTTATTTTATAATAAAAGGCGTAAGAGGAACATATAGTTTAATGGGGCAGATAATGGAATTAATTCCGGTCCTAAGCATCTTACCTTCAATTACAACAGGCATAATAATCACAATAATCATAGACTACAAAGGTATTAAATTGAATAAAATCGCAAAAGTTAATCCAGTAAAAAAGTAAATGGAATTATACAAAAAATCAATATTCGCGCTGATGTTTTTAACAGGATGTCTTTTTATTCTAGATAAAATTAGTTTAGCTCAAAGCTCTCCTGAGATGTTTATTACTTGGGAATCAAGTAATTACGCGCCAAACAACTATAAGGGCAAGATACTGCCGATTGAAAGCAGTGTTGTGTCAGCTTCGGTCCTTGTTATTGATAATGGAAAAATAGCTGATTTATCAAGAGCCGAGATAAGGTGGTTTTCAGAGAGAAAACTGCTGGGATCAGGCGTGGGATTAACCGGAATCAAATTTGAAATACCAATCAACGCCATTTCTAGCGCAAGGATAGAAGCGGAAATAATAAATTATAAAGGCGGAGCAACTCTGGAAGATTTTATAAGAATTCCTATTGCGCGCCCGGAGGTCGTTATAGAAGCGTCAGGGCAACTTTCTGAAAAAATAATAATTGCCGGAATAAATACAATAAAAGCTCTGCCATACTTTTTTAATATAAATTCATTGGAACAGTTGTCTTTTACTTGGGAAGCCAATAATCAGGAAATTAAAGAGCAAGGGAAAACCGGTGAAACTTTAGAGCTTGATATCACAGATGGAGCGGGAAATTTATTAAATCTTGGCGTTAAAGCAAGAAATAATATTAAAAATATTGAATTTGCCCGAAGTTTACTTAATTTAGAAATAAAAGAATGAGTTTAAATTACAAAAATTTTTTAATTATTTTAGTAATAATTATAATTATCGGCGCGGGGCTTAGTCACACATTAACTTCAGCGCAAACAACAAAGCCAATAGAAAAAGTAAAGCTAAATGTGCCGTTTGCCGATAGTAAAAATAAGGTTATAAAAGAAGCTTCGGACCCGGCGGAATATATCAAAAACTTTTATTACATCTCGTTAGGGATTGGCTCATTGCTTGCGATATTAATGATTGTAATAGGAGGGATTAGATACACAATATCAGAAGCCGTTCCAAGCAAAGAAGATGCCAAAGGTCAAATCTCAAGCGCAATATTGGGGCTTGTGCTTTTGTTGGCGAGTTATTTAATTTTAAACACAATCAGTTCAGAATTAAATATAGATAATACTAAAAATCCATCTTTGGTTAGACCAATTCCAACAACGCAAGAGATAGCAAAAAATTATGTAAAGTCAATGTCATATAATAAATCTACAGGAGAGATAAAATGGCAAGTTCTTAAAGACGAAAATACAGACAAGATAAAAAACGCATCCTTTCTTATATCTGTAACCCTAGAGCCAAAAGAGGATTATGATACACTAACGCCAAAGGAGAAAGAAGATTTTAATGACCGCATTATAGAAATAACGCTAGCAGATGCTCCTAAAAATATGAATTCGTTCACATTAACTGATGCGCAAAAAAAAGAAATTGGAGAAAGCCTCACAGATGACAACGAATTAGTAATCAGCGTATTTTCCAGAATTCAAGACCCAAACACAGGTAAGTGGATAGATGCCAATCAAAAAATAATAAAACTATGAAAAAAATACTGGTTATAATAGCAATAATCGCAATAATATCAGGAATCGGATACATAGCTTGGAGATATTTTTATCCTGACCAAACCAACACGCAAACAAACGAAAATTTTATAAATGAAGATGACCTTCCTGCCTTTTTAAGAGAAAATACATTAAAACCAATTACCAATGTTCCAATTTTTGATTATTGGATAAACAAAAATACCGGAGAAATTTATTATATAGAAACATCAGGCAAAATTTCTAGAATAACCCCAGAGGATGAAATACAGCAAATATCACCGCAAGAGGTAAGCGGGCTGAATTATTTTAAACCGTCTTTTGACGGGAAATATATATTAATATCTTTAGGGGATTTATCTAATAAGATATTTTCGATTTTGGATATAGAAGAAGATAAATGGAAAGTTCTTGGTGAAAATACAATTTCCGCAGATTGGAGCCCTAATGAAAATTTAATAGCTTCAGCTGTTCAAAATAATTCGGATACGGAAATCAATTTAATTGACCCGAGGTCAGGCAAAATAACAAGGGTTGCGTCTTTTGGGGCTTACGATTTGGAGCTTAATTGGATTTTAAAAGACGAAATTTATCTTTCGGAAAAGCCGGATTCAAAATTTCCGGGCTCAATACTGGCTTTAAATATAAAAGACAAAACACTTAGGTTCGTTGCAAGGGAAGAGCCGGGACTTATTGTAAAATGGTTTGAAAACGGAACTCTCGGAATAAAATCCGCAAACAATAGACAAAAAAACACATTATCGCTCATAAACCGATTAGGACAAGTTGTTGCAAATCTGGATTTTGGAGAAACTTTGCCGTTTAAATGCGATATTGAAGAAGCTCTAATTTATTGTGGGACGCACACAGAAGAGATAAACGGGATAACTATGCCTGACGATTATTTGAAAAGAAAATTTTATTCCAAAGACAATATAATTTCTTTTGATATTAAGAAAAACAATATAGAGTTTTTATTTGACGGAATAACTAAAAATATAGATATAGAAAAATTAACAAAACAAGGAAATAATTTATATCTTAAAAACAGGCAGGACGGAAAACTTTATCTATTGGAAATAAACGAAAATTAAACAAGGTTTAAATTTTAATAAATAGGACGTATAATAACGCGCCTTTCCTTTCCTTCGCCTTCGGATTCCGTCTTAACCTCCGGATGAATTGCCAACTCTACATGGATAAGCCGCCTCTCATAAGCATTCATTGGAGGGAGTTTAATATCTTCTTTTTGAACGGTTGCTTTTTTTGCGGCGGCTTTTGCAAGTTCAATAATCAGATTACTCCGTTCTTTTCTGTAATTGTTAATATCTATAAAAAAGTTATCGTGATTTTCTTTTCTGGCAATCAACCGCACAAGATAGTCAACATTGTTCACAACCGAAGGAAGCCATTTTTTAAACCAGTCTCCTTCATTTAGAAAAATATCAATTTTCCTGTTTTCCTGGTCAAGATTAACAACCGGCTCTTGAAAACCGGCTAATTCAAATATTTTCTTCACTTGTGTTTGATAATTCTCCATTTTTTGTATTTTCTTTATTTAAGGATTTATTTATAAAAAATTGTTGAATAACGGAAAAGCCGGATGAAGTAAGCCAGTAAAGTCCGATTGCAGAGGGAAGGGAATATAAAATGACTAAAGTCAGTATAGGCCCGATAAACATCATTTGCTTCCCTATGCGTTCCGCAGCGGAAACTTCGCTATTTTCCGCCTTTTTAGGCAAACTAATTTTGCCATGAAAAAACTGCGCTATTGCGGCTAATCCAACAATTATTATATTCGTTTTTGATAAATCTATCAAGCTCAGAAAACTAACGTTAATTGGGGCTTCAACAATTACAAAACTATATAGATTATTAAGCTTATCAACGGCAAACCCGCCTAAAAACACTCTATATAAAGCAATTAATATCGGCAACTGGATTAAAATTAAAAAAAATCCTGAAAACGGATTAACATTATTTTCTTTATAGAGTCTAAGCAGTTCTTGAGCTTGGTGTTCTTTGTTGCCTTTAAATTTTTTTTGTATTTTTTTAATTTCCGGTTGTATTTTTTGAAGCAATGTTTGATTTTTATAACTTTTATAAAATAATGGATAAAAAATCACTCGTATGGCAATGGTTAAAAAAATTATAGCCAAACCTATGTCGTCAAAAGCGATAGTCGCATATAAAGCCATCAAAGCATTGAATAAAGGCTGAACTAAAAAAGTATTAAATAAATTAGACATAAATTAAATCTTTTATCTGCCGAAGGTTTTGCTAAGCTCCTCTTTTATGCTATTTGCGTCAAGCTCATTAATCGCCGGCATAGATATTATTATAAAATCTCCGTTTTTTATCTTTTTGTAATTTTCTTCAAAAAAAGAAGAGATTATTCTCTTTTTTTTATTCCTTTCTGCGGCTTTTTTATTTATTTTTTTCCCGACGACGATTCCAAACCTTGAATAAACATTATTGGTTGGAAAACGTTTGATATGAAAATATTCTGTTTTTTTTGATTCGCCTCTTTTTTTTACGAAATTCTGAACCGGGAGCCTATATTTCTTCGCAAGCATATATCTTCCCTAAACCGTCAATTTTGCTCTTTTTTTTCTACGTCTTCTCTGGACGACCTTTTTTCCTCCGGGTGTTTGTTTTCTTCTGCGAAATCCGTGCGTTTTAGCTCTTTTACGTTTTTTTGGTTGATATGTTCTTTTCATATATTTTTAATGGTTGGTCAGACTTATTTAAACTTATTTAAAAGCAATGGTCAATATAGAACAATAATATGCTTTTGTTATAATTTTATCAACCTCTCTTGATATATATTCTGTTAAAAGAATTTTATTCAAAACCCAAAAAATCAAAATTGTAAATATCAAAAATAGTTTTCCACAGGAAATCCACAGATTTAGGTTTTGAAGCTTTTTACTTTTTACGGTTTAGATTTAAAATCATTATATACTTTAAATTCAGAGTTGGTTATTAATAAAATTTATTCATTTAGAAAAGTCGGTTGTTTATTTAATGTTTTGTAAAAATTATGGAGCTTGATAAAATCTGGGAGTCCGCATTGTCTGAAATAGAGTTGCAAATTTCCCGTCCCAATTTTGCCACATGGTTTAAAAGCAGTCAGCTTTTGGAAAAGCAAGAAGGCGTAGCTCTTATATCTCTACCGAATAATTTTTCTAAAGAATGGATTGAAAATAGATATTATAAAATTGTTCTTGGAGCTCTTAGAAATCTTGACGAAACAACTAAAAAAGTTAATTTTGTTGTTGTGTCGCAAAACCAAAAACATAATTTAAAAATCAGACAAACCGAAAAATCCAAAAATGAAGAAATTGGCCAGCTTGTTTTTAATGAATTTAAAGTAAATCCGGAAACAAACCTAAATCCAAAATACACGCTAAATTCATTTATGGTTGGGGGGTCTAATGAATTAGCTTTTGCCGCGTGCCAATCAGTAATAAAAGAAATCGGCACAAAATATAATCCTTTATTTATATACGGCGGAGTTGGTTTAGGAAAAACACATCTTATACAAGCCGTTGGGAATGAAATAGAACGCTTATATAAAAATTCGGTGAAAATTAAATACGTTTCTTCCGAAAAATTCACAAATGATGTTATTTGGGCGATAAGAAACAAAAGAACCGAAACGATTAAAGAAAAATATAGGTTTGTGGATGTTTTAATTGTTGATGATATACAATTTATTGAAGGCAAAACCGCGACAGAAGAAGAGTTTTTTCACACATTCAACGCTTTGTATGAAAGCAATAAGCAAATAATCATATCATCTGATAGAGCGCCAAAATTTATACCAACGCTTCAGGAACGTCTAAAATCGCGTTTTGAGGGTGGTATGACGGCCGATATCATATATCCCGACTACGAACTAAGGTGCGCGATTGTTAAATCAAAATGCGAGGAAAAAAATATATCAATAAATGAAGAAATTATCGATTTGGTGGCTAAAAAAATGCAAAAGAGTATTAGAGAAATTGAAGGAGTGTTAAATAAAATACTTTTCTATCAAAGCAGAAAAAACGAATCTATTAGCGTAAAGGTTGCGGAACAAATAATAACAGAGTCTGCGCAAAAACCGTTAAGAGACATAAATCCAAATCAAATAATAAAAGCTGTTGCTGATTTCTATGAAGTGTCGTTATTAGATATATTAAACCGGTCGAGAAAAAAAGAAATTGCTGAATCTAGACAAATCGCAATGTATCTCTTAAGAGATATTCTAAATTTATCATATCCTTACATTGGAAAAAAACTCGGTAAAAGAGATCACACAACAGCTATTTACGCTTACGAAAAAATAGCGCAGGAAATCAACAGAAATCAAAATTTAAACCAAAGGGTTTTGGCGATAAGGGAAATAATAAATAAAGAATAAGTGTTTAATAACTATATGAATAACATGAATATAATTTGTGGTTAAAAAAAGACTTTATTTTTTTCTTAACAGTTATCAAGAGTTTTACATTTTTAATCCACAACTTACTAAATCAAATTAGCGTGCGTATATAAATAAAAATGATTATAAAAAAAATTAATTAACACCCCTACTACTACAAACTAATGAAATTAATTATATTAAAAGATAATTTTAAAAAGGGTTTAAGTTGTGTAGAAAGAATTGTCGCAGATAATACTTCTTTGCCGATTCTTAAAAATATATTGATTAAAATTATAGATAATAAAATAAAAATATCGGCAACAAATTTGGAATTAGGAATAGAAAAATTTATATCGGGAAAAATATTAGAAGACGGCTCTTTAACCGTTCCTTTTCTGATTTTAAATAATATCATTTCAAATACGGATAGTGACAGAATTAATATTGAAAAAGAAGGCGATAATATAATAATTAAAACAGATAATTATAAAGCTAAAATTCAGGGGATTCAGGAAGATGAATATCCGATAATACCTAAAATTAAAAACAAAGAAAAAAACATAGAAATAAACACAGATATCGTAAAAAACGCTTTTTTAGAAATAATAAACGCCGCCCAATTTTCAGAAATAAGACCGGAGATAAGCGGAGTTTTGTTTGATTTTCAATCAACAGTTTTTAAATTAGTAGCAACTGACAGTTTTCGCTTGGCGGAAAAAACAATATACGACCACCAGTTTAAAACTAATTTTAATCAAGGATTTAAAGTTATAATACCTTTAAAAACAGCGCAGGAAATAATTAAAATATTCCCCGATGATGTAAGTATGAAAATTTATATAGATGAAAACCAAATTTTATTTGAAAACGAAGATCAAAAATTAATTTCAAGATTAATAGAGGGTCAATATCCTGATTATGAACAAATTATTCCAAAAACAACAGAAACCGAAATTATCTTAAGTAAAGAAAAAATTAAAAACGCTGTTAAACTTGTAAGTTCTTTGTCCGGAAAAATAAACGATATAAAGTTATCAATAAAAAACAACTCCAAAACCGTAGAAGTCTATTCGTCAAACAATCAACTGGGAGAAAATAATTATTTAATACCGGCAAAAATAAAAGGTCCGGAATTTGATAAAATAACTTTTAATTGGAGATATTTATTAGACGCTATAAAACCAATAAAAACAGAAAATATTTTTATGGGAGTAAACGGAGACAATAAACCAACGATTATAAAATCCCCTGAAGAATCTTCGTATTTCTATATATTAATGCCTATAAAAAATAATTAAACTAACTTTTATGAAAGAAAATCACACTGCGTTCATATTTAATATCATTATCGTCAAAAACAAAAACTTTAATAATGTTCTGAGATTCAATACTTTCTAAATCAAAAGATTTTTTATAAACTAAAGTTTTTTCAGAATTACCTGAAAAAGAATCAACTAAAGAGCCGTTTAAATAAACTTCTCCCTTTTTGATATCGTTAGTTAAATTAACACTAAATTCTAAATTCAGAAACTTATCAATGAAAGAGCCGTTTTCTGGATTTATAATATCTAAATAAGATAGATTTTGATTAAGGTTTATATCGTCGCTCACAAGCACGCTTCCGGCAGGAATCGGTTTGTTAAATTCAAAGAAATTTTCTATATTCTCCAAAGCCCATTTAAGGACGGGATTTTCCCAGTTGTAAAACTGCGGGTCGTCTTCAGGATTTTTTGGCTCCGGCCCTTTAGGATTGTTTTTATTTAAATAAAATAAAATTGTATGTATTTGCGGATATATTTCATCGCCGGATTTGTAATTTATAACATATTTATTGTTAAGAACAGGCTTATTGGGAAAAGATTGTTCCGGCTTTTCAAAAACCTCCGGACCGTAATTCTTAAGGGCTTTTTCCATAAAATCTTTCCAAATAGGAACAGAGGCGAAAATACTGCTGCCTCTTTTAAGCATGGGCGAGTTATCGTTATTTCCCGCCCAAACCCCGACAACTAAAGATGGCGTGTAACCGATAGACCACGCGTCTCTATAATCGTTTGTCGTTCCTGTTTTTACGGCTATCTGATGTTCCGGAAAAGAATTAAGCAAAAGACTGTTTCCGAAAAGAGGAGCGCGAGCTTTTTGGTCAGATAAAATATCGTTTATCAGGCTTGTGTATCTAGCGTCTATAACTCTTTCTTTTAAATCGGCATATTTTTCCAAAATTTTAGTTTTGTTTTTAACTTCAAGAATTATAGATTGTTTATGTTTTATTCCGTTTTGAGAGAAAACAGAATAAGCGTCAACCAACTCAATAAGTTTTACCTCTCCCCCTCCCAAAACTAAAGATAAGCCATATCTATTACTTTTTCCTAAAGTGTTTATGCCGAAATTTTTTGCTGTTTCAATAGATTCTGAAAGACCGGTTAAATATAAAACTTTAACAGCAGGAACGTTGACTGATTGTGCCAAAGCGTTTCTTAAGGTTATCGGACCGGAAAAATTGTCAGTAAAGTTTACCGGTTTATAGCTGTCTTCGTCTTTGTTTGTCGTATTAAATTCGGTTTCTAAATCAAAAACAACAGTTTCCGGAGTATATCCTTTTTTGAATGCCGAAACATAAACAAAAGGTTTGAAAGCGGAGCCGGGTTGCCTTAGTCCTTGGTATGCAACATTAAAATTACCGTCGTTTTCTGTGTCAAAATAATCTCTTGAGCCAACCAAAGCTAAAACTTGGCCTGTTTTTGGGTCTTGCGCCACAAGAGCTGCGTTTTTACCTCCGTAAAGCTCTGTGTTTCTATCTGCGCCTTTTAATACCGCTTCCTCGGCAAATTGTTGCAATTCCCAATCAATAGTTGTCTTTACTCTTAAACCGTTTGTCCTTACAAAATCTTCTCCATATTTATTTATCAGATACCCCTGGACCATTATCACAAAGTGCGGAGCTTTAATTCCTCCAAAAGAAGGCTTCGCAAAATTTAATTCTGTTTTAAGCGCCTCTTCCTTTTCTTTTTCCGAGATGAAATTTAATTCATACATCTTACTCAAAACGTTTTTTTGGCGCGCAAATAGCGCTTCCCTGTTTTGCCCCCACGGAGAATAAAAAGTTGGAGCTTTTGGCAAACTTGCAATAAGGGCGGCTTCTGCAAGATTTAATTCTCCAGTTGATTTCTCAAAAAATGTTTGGCTTGCGGCCTCAATTCCATAAGCGTTTGAGCCGTATGGGATTTGATTTAAATAAAGCTCTAAAATTTTATCTTTTCCAACTCTTTGCTCCAACTGGATGGCCAAAACCAATTCCTTTATTTTTCTCGTAATTGTTTTTTCAGGAGACAAAAACGCGTTTTTAACAAGTTGTTGTGTTATGGTGGAGCCGCCTTGAGCAAATTGTCCGCTAGATAGGTTTTTAAAAAAAGCTCTAATTATGCCTTTGATGTCAAAAGCGGAATGATTATAGAAATTTACGTCTTCTATCGCGACCGTCGCTTGTTTGACTCTATCGGGTATACTTGAAAAAGGAATGACAATTCTTTTTTCGTCACCGTGGATTTCATACAAAAGAACCTCTCCGGTTCTGTCAAATATCTTGGTAGTTTCGGCAACTTTGTGGTTTTCTATTAAATCAATCGGCGGTAAATCTTTTATAATATAAAAACCAAAAACAAAAAACGCAAAAACCGCAATAAAAAATAAAGCGGAAACAGCGATTGATATTTTAATAAAACGATTTTTCATTTATTTCACAAAACAAATTTTAGAATAGCAACGAAGATAAGTCAAAGCCCCGCGCAAAAGCGGGGCTTTTTATTTGTTCTTGTAATTTACATTTCTTCATTCTCTTCCTCATCTGTTTCAAAATCAAATTCATCGTTTCCAAAGCCTTCGTCCTCGTCTTGGTCGTTTAAAATTTGCTCAGGGCTTATCTTGCTTTCATTCTCTTCTTCGTCAAATCCGGGTTCGTGCTCACTAAAAATTCGCATATCTAATATAGTGAAATTATATTAGCGACCTTTTAGCTGTTAAAGAATTTATTATATGTATTGTAGATTATTATAGAAATCAATAAAATTATGTCAAATCTGTTTATAAACAGCTTATGATATTACCGGTTGATATTAAGTTTGTTTTTTGCTTAAATAATATAAATAAAGAAAGCGAGTTTCAATGATTGGTTTCACAAACTCATTTACAGATTGAATATCTTTTACAAAACAAACGATTTATAGCTTTTAAAATACAACAGATATTTATTATAAAGCTTTACAAGTAATTCCAATGTTAGATAAAGAAACTATAGAGATTTTTAAAAAATCTCTTAAAAACAAAGAATCAGAATTAGAGGCGCTGGTAAAAGAGATGAAAAACCCGCCTGACTTTGGCGACGATGTTGATTCTTACGAAGAAGAAGCCGAAGAAGCAGAAGCCTTTAGCGCGAATTTAGGAAAGGAAAAACTGTTTCACGAAAGGCTTCATCAAATAAAATCTGCGCTCAAAAAAATAAAAGAAGGCGCATACGGAAAATGTGAGAAGTGCGGCAAGGAAATCAGCGTTGAACTCCTTAAGGTAAATCCCGAATCTCAACTTTGCCGAAAATGCAAAACCAATTAGCAATCAATGGCTAATATCTCAAAACTATTCTCTGCGGAATTAGATGGGATTAACGCTAAACTTATTGAAGTGGAGACCGATATTAATGTCGGTCTTCATGTTTTTACAATCGTCGGTCTGGCTGACAAATCTTTAAAAGAAGCAAAAGAAAGAGTCAACTCCTCTTTAAAAAATATAGGCATAAAGCCTCCAACAAAAGAAAATCGCCGCATTGTCGTTAATCTTGCCCCGGCCGATTTTAAAAAAACCGGCTCGCAATACGATCTTGCAATCGCAATCGGTTATTTGCTTGCGACTAAACAAATAAAAAATTTCAACACTCAGAAATCAATTTTTGCCGGTGAATTATCTCTTGAAGGAAAATTACGACCGATAAATGGCGCTTTGAGCATTGCCGACTTAGCTAAAAAACAGAACTTTGAAAACGTTTTCTTGCCCGAGCAAAACGCGATTGAAGCGGCGATAGTTGACGAAATTAAAATCATCCCGGTCGCAGACCTTAATCAGCTAATTAAACATCTGGAGAATACAATAACTATTCCCGCGCAAATTAAAACGCGAGTCGCGGATTCAAATAAATTTCCGTTTTTGAACATCCACGAAGTCAAGGGTCAGGAATCGGCAAAACGAGCGTTAACTATAGCCGCTGCCGGCGGCCATAATCTATTAATGAACGGTCCGCCCGGCACAGGAAAGACAATGTTGGCTCAAGCCTTAAATTCAATTCTCCCGCCGCCGAATCTGGATGAAATAATTGAAATAACAAAAATTTACAGCGCGGCAGGTTTGCTTGGAGAAAATTCATATATAGACTATAGACCGTTTAGATCTCCCCACCAGAGCGCATCGCTCCCGGCTGTTGTGGGCGGCGGCCAAACTCCACGCCCGGGAGAAATAAGTCTTGCGCATCGGGGAATTTTATTTTTAGACGAACTTCCTGAGTTTAGGCGCGATATTTTAGAATCCTTGCGCCAACCGCTGGAATCAGGCCGGGCATTTATCTCGCGCGTTAAAAGCAATTTAATTCTGCCGGCCGAATTTATTTTAATTGCCGCAATGAATCCTTGTCCTTGCGGTTATTACGGGGATAAAGAAAAAGAATGCCGCTGCGGTGCGTATGAAATCATAAGATATCAAAAAAAGATTTCAGGTCCATTATTAGACAGAATAGATATTCAAATAAATGTTCCGCGGATTAATATAGAACAATTAAGAAATAAAACAGAGGCAAATGAAAAAAGCTATGAACTAAAAAACAAAGTGCAGAAAGTTAGAAATATTCAAAGTCAGCGCTTAAAAGATATTAAAAAACTAACTAATTCCGCGCTCAACTCAAAAGAATGTGATAAATATATTCATCTTACAAATGACGCGGAAAAATTTATAAAAGAAATTTTTGATAAATCTTTGATTTCCGCTCGCGGATATTACAGAGTTTTGAAAGTTGCCCGCACTATTGCGGACTTGGAAGATGCGGAAAATGTAGAGCAAAAACATCTTGCCGAAGCTTTTTCTTATCGCTTAAAAGAAATTTAACGATGAGTTTAAAAATTAATTTGTCTGAAACCAATCCGTTTGTTATCAATAAATTAGATATTTAACTTAATATCGGATTGCGGCAACTTTGTTTTTAAAAACCAATAATTTAAATTAATAATAGCAAAACTAATTCCCCGCATATATTTATAAAACTAAAAATAACAATAGTTGTAAAAAAGTAAAAAAATAATTGTTTTCAAAACAATTCTTTTTCGGGAAAATAGCGGCTTGTCTTCTTACTGTTAGATTCCCAAAAGAGGCGCAACAGCTTTTAATCCGTTAAACGAAGCACTTATTACAAATTGATTATTCGCAAATAAATAATTAAAAGAAGCGCCCTTTGCTGAGCCAACACTGTATCTGGAAGACTTGTCGTTTATTGAGCCGTGATTAAATTCACTAAAAGTTCCGGGCGGAGAAAGATAAAATTTTCCAATATCGCTTGTTTCAATTACGGTTAAGTTTGCTTTAACTGAATCTAAATTAACGCCATTTTTGATTTTTGCTACATAGCCCGGCCAGACTCCGTCCTCGTCATAATAAAGGAAAGCGGTAAAATCATCTTCAAACCAATTTGAAATTTGTGCGGAAGTTAAACTGTTTATATATTGGGCTGCGAAAACGCTAAAAGGAATTTGCGAGCCATTATTGTCAAAAATAGAAACTTCTTGAACGGTATTAAGAGCTAAACGATTAGCGGCTAATGCCTGCATCGCGCTTGTGATGGAAGGAATCAAAACATTATTTAATCTTATTTCAGACACGGCAGCAGGTTTGGGGTTAAATAGAGAGCGGTGAGAAATCTTTGCCGGTGGCGGTGGCAGAACTGCTGGCGGAGGTTCCTGATTTGCGTCTTTTGAGTCCTTAGGCAAGACAAAGAAATAAATTATTGCCAAAACCCCAATAATTAAAATTATAATAACAAGCCAAATCAGCCATTTTTTGGTCTTTGGTTTTTCCTTATTATTCCCGTTAACTTCTTCAAATGAATCGCTTGCCTGAGTTTCAGGCCTGAATTCAGGTTCTTTTTTGTCTTGAGGCGGAATTACGCTCTCTGGAACAGGGCTGGATTCTCCGGACTCAATAGACTTTTTATCCGATTCCATTGACCTAATGTTAACTTCCGGAGGCGGTTTTTGAGTAAATTGGCTTTCTTGAGATTGCTCGCCAAAATTCGCATTTTGAGGATTATTCTGTTCGCCAAATTGAGGATTGTTTTGCTGATTGTTTTGTTCGCCATTCATATATTGTATTTAAGTATTTTAGCGAAATAATGAATTTGAGGCATCTAAAGCGTGATTTTAGCCGAAAACCTCACTATCCTTTCAGAAACTAGTTTTTACCGGAAAACACTAATAATACTATAGCATAAAAAAGTGTTGATAGCCTGTGGATAATCTTTAGATGCGGCGCTTTAGCTATTTTTATGCTAATCAGGTTAGGTTATAAATAGAAAAGATATTCTTGCCAAGAATAAAATAAAAACACCGATTTAAAACTAAAATTATATTTCACTTAAGATATTATTTTAAATAATCTAAATTGCAAAACATATATTTAAGACATTTTGAGAAAAACTTGAACAAAAGATTTGGAAGATTTTTCAGTTTAACGCTAAGCTCGGTATCAGCGGAAAATTTTCGGCTTTACAGCCGAATTTAGCCAAAAATAAATATTCTATTTTGTGACTCAATGCTATTGTTGCACCCCTTTCAAAGACAGCCCTATTTTCCCGTTTTCAATTTTTATAATTTTCGCTTTTATTTTATCTCCTATCTTTAGAACATCCTCTACATTCTTAACAAATCCGTCTTTGAGCTCTGAAACGTGAATCATGCCGTCGGTGTTTGGGCTAAATTTTAAAATCGCGCCGAATTCCATAATCCTGACAATTTCACCTTCTACAATCTCGCCCACTTCATAAGTTTTAACAATTTGTTTAACCGCTTCTAGCGCGGCTTTTACGCCATCTTGGCTTTCTCCCGTGATAAATACGCTCCCGTCTTCTTCAATGTCAATTGATTCTACTCCGGTATCGTCAATGATTTTATTTATTGTTTTTCCTCCCGGCCCTATCACCTCCCCTATTTTATCGGTTTCAATTGAAAGAGTGAGAATCAGCGGCGCATATTCTGACAGTTCCGGCCGCGGTTCGGAGATTGTTTTATCCATTGCTTTTAAAATATGAAGGCGGGCGGTCTTTGCGCGTTCCAGTGTTTCAGAGGCGATTTTGTTTGTAATGCCGTCTATCTTTACATCCATTTGGATTGCCGTGATTCCATCTTTTGTTCCAGCAACTTTAAAATCCATATCTCCGTAATGGTCTTCCGGCCCTTGTATGTCGGTCAAAATTTTATAATCCCCCTTACTGTTACTCATCAGTCCCATCGCGATTCCGGCCACTGATTTTTTAATCGGCACTCCTGCATCCATTAAAGATAGAGAAGTAGCGCAAACGGTTGCCATAGAAGATGAGCCGTTTGAAGACAAAATTTCAGACACCACGCGGATAGTGTAAGGAAATTCTATTGCGTTCGGAATCAAATTTCGAATTGCTTTGCCGGCTAAGGCGCCATGTCCGATATCTCGTCGCCCCGGTCCGCGAAACGACCCCATCTCACCAACCGAATAAGAAGGAAAATTATAGTGGAGTAGAAATTTTTTTTTGCCACTAAATTCAATTGACTCAATTATCTGATGCGCTCCTGGAGGCCCTAGTGTTGTGACTGCAAGCGCTTGAGTGTTGCCTCTTATAAACACTGCGGAGCCGTGCGTTCGTTTAATTAATCCTATTTCTGAATATAAGTCCCTTACTTGGTTCAGTTTTCTATCATCGGGTCTTCGGTCGTTTTCTAATATATTTTTATGAACCAATGCGTCGATTTCTTCTTCTAGAAAATATTCCGCCGCTCCAAATGCTTCTTCTCCTAGTCCTTGTGATAATAAAAACTCTTTTATCTCGGCTTTTAAATCTTCCGTTGCTTTATATTTTTCATTCCTGTTTTTAAGATAAACAATTCCTTCAAGCTTTGGGGAAAGAAATTCTCTCAATTTTGGCAATATTTTTTCATCAATTTCTTGCAAAGGAATATCTTTTTTTTCCGCTCCTATTTCTTTAATGATTGATTCTTGCCAATCAATGAGTTTTTGGATTTCTTTTTGCGCCAGTTCAAAAGATTCACCCGCTTGCTTTTCTGAGGCTTCAATAGCTTCTATTTCAATCATATTTATTTTATCTTTTGTTCCCGAGATAAATCCGGAAAGCTTAAAGTCAGGTTCATTTAAATTATTGTCCGGATTAACAATTAATTTTTCTCGATTATCTATTAAAATTTTTACGCCCGCTACAGGGCCATCCCACGGGATAGAGGATGTTGATAAAGCGACAGATGTTGTAAGTAGTGAAATAAAGTCAGGGTCGCTCTTCCCGTCAATGGCAAGGACGGTTACAACGACTTGCACGCCCCTTCTTATTTTATGGTTAAAAAAAGGGCGGATACTCCTATCAATTATCCTTCCGGATAAAATAGCTTCGTCTGTCGGTCTTCCTTCGCGCCGGACAAACCTGCTGCCTAAAATCTTTCCGGCCGCGTAAAACTTTTCTTCATAATCAACCATTAAAGGAAAATAGTTGACAGGGCGGTCTTGTTTTTCCATAACAACGGTAACCAGCACCTCTGTATCTCCGTATCTTCCGATAACAGACGCATCTGCCTGTTCTGCTAATCGTGATATTTCAAAACTAAGCGGTTTGTTTGCAAATTCAATTTCAAATTTTTTTCTGTTTAATTCCATAAATTTTCATTTTATTTTTTTAAAAGCACTTTTGGTATTTCCTCTAAAGCGGCAAAAGAATCAGCAACCTCTTTTAATTTTGAAGAAGCGGTTTTGCTAAAAGCGGCTATCTGGATTTCCTTACCCATCCCCCATTTCAAATAATTCACTAAAGGGATAAAATCCCCATCTCCGGTTACGAGAATAATAGCGTCAAGCGCAGGAGCCATTCTGATTGCGTCAACTGCCATACCGACATCCCAATCAGCTTTTTTAAGCCCGTCAGGATATATTTGAAGGTCTTTTATTCTAAGCTCTAGTCCGGCCTTTTTTAAAGCTTCAAAAAAAGATTTCTCGCCCATACTTGCGTCAGATTTAACGACGTAAGCGATGGACCTTATAAGTTTTCGGTTAGAAACTAAATTTTTTATTAATTCTTTATAATTAACTCTTGATTTATAGAGATTCTTTGAAGAATGGTATAAATTTTGAACATCTAGAAAAATTCCCACCCTTTGTTCTTTGTGCATTGTCATAAAAAGTTTAATAGATGCCGCGAATTATTTATAAAAATAAATTCAGCGAATAAATTCAAAAAAGGAATTTCTGCGTCTGGATCGGATTTTAGAATTGTATATTTTGATTGATTTGTGATTTCTGGCATAGATTTATGAAAGAGCGAATGTTTTATAAAACCACTGCGCGTTTTAAAAGCTTTTAAATTTATTTATTTTTTAATATCAAGTTTTTTAATCAGAGTTGAATAACTTTTTGGGTCAATTTTTGAAATATAGTTTAAAAGCCTTCTGCGTTTCCCGACCATTTTCAAAAGCCCCCGCCTTGAGTGATTGTCTTTTGGGTGTTTTTTTAAATGGGCTGTTAAATCCTTAATTTCTCGGGTCAAAAGCGCGATTTGTATTGAGGTCGAGCCCGTGTCTTTATTATGCGAGCCGTGTTCTTTAATAATTGTCTTCTTCTTTTTGGATGTTAGCATGTTTTTAATAAAAAATTATAAAATAAAATTTTTTTAATCCCTATCCCGCGCGTATTGGTTTATTTGATAATTTTCAAAATTATTCTTTTTTCTGCCGGTTTTACGATTTCTATTTTAAATTTATATGATTTTCCCGCCTCAATGTTTTTTTTCATCTCATCCATGCTTCCGAATTCAGAAACGTGGATAAGGCCTTGAATATCGGGGTCAAGCGCAACAAACGCGCCAAAAGGATTAAATCTCATAATGGTTCCGGTAATTTCCGAACCGGCTTTATATTTGTTTTCAACATTTTGCCACGGGTCGGCTTTTAAAGCTTTCAAAGACAATGAAACTCGGCCTTCTTTTATTTCAATTATCTTCGCTTTTACCGCATCTCCGATGCTCACGATTTCTTTAGGGTTGTCAATTAATTTATGGTCAAGTTCTGAAATATGAATTAAGCCCTCAATCTGCGGATTGTCCGCAAATTTCATAAATGCCCCAAAATCTGTAACTCCTGAGATTATCCCGTCAACTATGCCGCCAACGTCGTAATCTTTTAATAGTTCCTTGTTATTATCCTGAAAGATTTCTCTTTCTGATAGAATCAATTTTTTAACCTTTGGTTTAAAATCTATTATTTTAACTTTTAATTCCTCTCCGATTAATTTTTTCAATTCTTCTAAAATCTTTGATTTGTCTCCGTCGTCAACGCGAGGATAATGTTCTGATGAAAGTTGCGAAACCGGAATAAAGGCCTTGGTTCCATAAACTTCAGTTAAAAGCCCTCCGGAATTAGCCCCTGATATTTTTGCGCCGATTACTTCGCCTTTCTCTTTTAATTCTTTGATAGACTCCCAGTTTTTTTGCGTATCTGCCTCAGATAGCGACAGTTCAACATAACCTTCGTCATTTTCAAGGTCTATGATTTTAGCCGAAACCCTGTCTCCCTCGTTTAAATTTTTTAGAGCGCTAGCCGCATTTATAAATTCAACTCCGTAAACAATTCCAGTTCCAAAAGCGCCTAAATTAAAATAAGCAGCTTTAGACGCTTTTTTTATCAAAATTCCTTCTATTAACTCCCCTTGCTTTAAAATAGCGAGATTAGGCGAATTTTTTAAAAGTTGCGCGAGAGGAGAATTGTTTTTCTGCCCTTGATTCATATTTACAAGCCTTTAATTCTTAATTAGTTTATATAATGTAGTGATATGATTATAGGCGAAATATTTATTAAAGTCAAATTTTCGCACCCGATAGCTTTTAGAACTTTTAGGCATTAGTTGCGTTTGCCCGTAACATTTGGATTTTTCGGCATATATTTTGTTGCAAATATTTCCTAAAAGAGAAATAAAAATAAGTAATCAGCGCGGGTTTTTGCGGTCGCGTAACAAGCTGATTTATAAACGCCTAGCTGAATGCGCCAATGTTATGCTTACACAAGATTCTTGCGACCGCAATAAAAAAGAAGGATTTATGCTTGGATAAAACCGGCAAAGTCTAAATTCCGGCTTCACTTTTTTAAACGCTATTTTTTGAAAATAAACTCTTTCCATTATTCCAGATTAATCCTATATAAGGTAAAGAGTTGAAGGGTTTGAGGTTGGTAGAATGTGGAGAATTAGGAACTACGGGCTTATACATAACCTTGAGTTCGACTACGAAAGCTGTTAAAATTATATAACTTAAATATGGTAATAAATTGGTATGGCGAAGGGTGTTTCAGGCTTCAGACAGGCGGAACAACGGTTTTAATAGACCCTTACGATAAATCAACCGGGCTTACCCCTCCCAGATTTAAATCCGACATTTTAGTCAAAACTAAAACTGATTACCCGCTGGATTATAAAGATACGGACAGTTCATCTATTTTTTCAGCGGGCGAATACGAAATAAAAGGCATTGAGGTTTTAGGCTGGTATATTCCAGGAGACGCAAACTCTTTAAAGTCTGTTTATTTGATTAAAGCAGAAGGGTTAAATTTGGGAATTTTAGGGCATCTAACCGAAAATCTTGAAGCGGACGTTGTAGATAAATTATCCGCATCCGATATTCTTTTCGCGCCTGTAGGAGGGGTTCCTTATATAAAAATAGATAACTTGATAAAGCTTATAAAAACAATAAACCCGTTAATTGTCGTGGCGTCGTTTTTTAAAATCTCCGGACTAAAAACAAAATCAGGAGACATAAAGGATTTTTTAAAAGAATTCGGACAAGCTCCGGGAGCTCAGGATAGTCTAGTGGTTAAAAAGAAAGATTTACCAAACAATACGAAATTAGCGGTTTTAAAGATATAAAATGAAAAGACTTTTGGAAGAAATAAGAGCATCGGAAGAGCGAGTAAGGAAGCGTTGGCTTATAGGGTTGTCAAGCGTAACTATGGCTATAGTTATAGGTCTTTGGCTGGTTTATATAAATGTATTAGTGGGGAGTGAAACAGAAGTTGAAATATCGGATAATAAGGATTTAGTTCAAAGTCCGGGAATCGCGCAGACTTTTAAGGCCGGACTTGTTTTTATTATTGATAAATTAAAAACATCCTCCAAAGGCGCGCTTGGATATTTGGGAAATATATTTAACTATTCAAACGAAATAAATATCACTCAGGAAAATTTAGACCGGAATTTCATTTTAGATTCTATAGAAAAAATATATAATACAAATTTGCCTTAAAAATATGAATGAAAAAGACAACGATAAAAATATAGACAGGCGGGAAATCACTTCTGAATTAAAAGAAGCGTATTTAGATTATGCGATGTCGGTTATTGTTTCTCGCGCTCTACCCGATGTTCGGGACGGCTTAAAGCCGGTTCAAAGAAGAATATTGTGGGCAATGTGGGATGGCGGCATAACTTCTACCGCAAAAACCAGGAAGTCGGCGTATGTTAACGGAGAGACTATGGGTAAATATCATCCTCACGGTGAAATGGCTATTTATGACACTTTGGTCCGTATGGCGCAGGATTTTTCTTTGCGTTATCCCCTAATACAAGGACAAGGAAACTTTGGCTCTATTGACGGCGATAACGCGGCGGCGCCTCGATATACAGAGGCTCGTCTTTCAAAAATTTCCGAAGAGTTATTGCGCGATATAGATAAAGAAACGGTTGATTGGCGTCCTAATTATGATTCTACCTGCGAAGAACCAAAAGTTTTGCCAGCCAAACTCCCGCATCTTCTTTTAAACGGCGCTATCGGTATTGCCGTCGGGATGGCGACAAATATCCCGCCGCACAACTTAGGTGAAGTAGTTGACGCTGTTTTATATTTAATAGATAAACCTGAGTGCGATATTAATGATTTACTTGGATTTATAAAAGGGCCGGACTTCCCCACCGGTGGAATAATCTATGACAAAAAATCTTTGGGCGAAACTTATTCAACTGGCAAGGGAGCAATCACGACCCGTGGCGTGGCCGAGGTTAAAGAAAAGAAAGGGGGCAAAGACGTTTATGACATTGTGATTACCGAAATTCCATATCAAGTCAACAAGGCAGAGTTGATAATTAAAATAGCAAGCCTTGTTCAGGATAAAAGGATAGTGGGCGTGCGCGATGTGCGCGACGAATCGGATAAAGACGGGTTGCGAATAGTTATTGAACTCAAAAGCGACGCCACGCCGCAGAAAATTTTAAACCAGCTATACAAGCACACCGATCTTCAAAAGGATTTTCATATGAATATGATAGCTTTAGTTAACGGGATGCAACCTCAAATTTTATCTTTAAAAGATGTTTTAGCCGAATATATCAGCCATAGGAAAGAAGTTGTAAAAAGAAGAGCGGAATTTGAGCTTAAACGCGCCAAAGAAAGAGCGCATATTTTAGAGGGGCTTTCTAAAGCTTTGTCCCAAATTGATAAAATCATCGCGACCATCAAAAAATCTAAAGACAAAGAAGAAGCCGGAAAAAATTTAATAGAGAAATTTAAATTAACTCCAATACAGGCAGGCGCGATTCTTGAGATGAAATTGCAGACCTTAGCCGCGTTGGAAAGCAAAAAAATAGAAGACGAGTTAAAAGAAAAAATAAAATTAATAAAAGATTTGGAATCTTTGCTTGCGAGCGCTAAGAAAATTCTAAACGTAATTAAAGAGGAATTAGGAGAAATAAAAGAAAAATACGCTGACGAACGAAGGACTAAAGTTGTATCCGGCGGACTTGAAGAATTTAAAGAAGAAGATTTAATTCCTAAAGAAGAAACGGTGATTACTTTTTCCCAGGGCGGATATATCAAGCGTATCACTCCGGGAATATTCAAAAGCCAAAAACGAGGCGGCAAAGGCTTGATTGGCTCGGATGTTTCCGAAGAAGATTTCTTAACGCATTTAATGTCGGCCAATACGCATGACAATATTCTATTCTTTACAGACCGCGGCAGAGTTTTTCAGACAAAAGTTTGGGAAATACCCCAAGCAACGCGCACCGCAAAAGGAAAGTCAATTCATAATTTTCTCCAAATCCCGATAGAGGAAAGAGTAAACGCAATAGTAAGTTATCCTGACGGAGATGATAAAAATAATGCAAAAAGATTTTTGGTGATGCTTACCGAGAAAGGAATGATTAAAAAAACTTCTCTTGATGATTTTGAAAATGTGCGGAAAACAGGGATTATCGCCATCAAATTAAGAAAAGATGATTTTCTAAGATGGGTTAGGATGTCGGAAGGAAGCGACGAAATTATTATTACTACTTCAAAAGGCCAATCAATCAGATTTAAAGAATCCCAAATTAGAGTAATGGGCAGAGCTACAAGCGGTGTTACGGGAATAAGACTTAAAGCCGGAGATCTTGCAAGTTCAATGAATGTAATAAGGAAAGGAAACGACGCGCAAAAACAGAAATTGCTTGTTGTGATGGCAAACGGCTATGGAAAACAAACTCCTCTTTCCCAATATCGCGCCCAGAAGCGCGGAGGTTCCGGAATTAAAACCGCAAAAATAACTCCGAAAACAGGAGTTTTGATGACGGCGCATATTGTTGATGAGCAAGAAGAAATTTTGGCGATTTCGGCAAAAGGACAAATTATCAGAACTAAACTTAGCGATGTCAGAATCGCAAGTCGGGCAACTCAAGGAGTAAAAATAATGTCCTTAAAATTAGGAGACCAGTTGATTGGAGTTATCTGTATCTAGAGACAAGAAAACTGACTGATAAATAATAAATAGCCGCAGATTTGTTAAAATATATTTTATTCTGAAGTCTAAAATAAACGTTTTAAAATAATTTAAGACGAGCGTGAACGAAAAATTAAAAAATTTCCAGCTCAATATCAAACCCGGTATTAGTGAAAATTTTTCTGATTCTAAAGCCGAATCTATCCAAAATTGGCAAATGTTTTATTTTGCCGTTCAAGGCTTTTTAGCAATTATGCAAATTGATAACGTATCGCCATTATTTTTCAAATAATAAAAATTTGCTATAATAATTTCAATGCCCAAATCGCGAATAATAATTATAGGAATAATAGGGATTGTAGTTGTATTTTTCGCGCTTATCTTTCTAGGGATTATTCCCGGTCTTAGAATTTCAGAAAATCCAAACGCAGATGTTGCTCTTGAATTTTGGGGAGTTTTTGACGAACCGCGCGTTATAGAGGAAACAATTAAATTAGTCCCGGGTTTTCAGGTAAGCTACAAAGAATTTAATCCGGCTACATACGAACAGGAATTAATTGACGCGCTGGCCGCAGGGCGAGGGCCCGATATTTTAATGATTCATAATTCATGGCTTCCAAAACATTTTGATAAATTAGTTCCGGCAAGCCAAGAACAGATTTCCATTTCAAGTTTTAGAAAACTGTTTCCGACGATTGTTGAGCAAAATTTCGCTCCGGACGGGTTTATATATGCCCTGCCTTTATATATAGACACCCTTGCGCTTTTCTATAACAAAGATATTTTTGATTCAAATAGCATAACTTCGCCTCCTAAATCTTGGATTGAATTTGAAAATATAATACCTAGATTAAGACAATTAGACGCAAGCGGAAAGATTGTCCGCGCCGCCGCCGCAATAGGAGGGTCAAATAAAAACATAAATCGCGGCACTGACATCTTAAATAATCTGATGCTGCAAACAGGGGCGCCGATGGTGTCAAATGACTTTACAAAAGCGGAATTCGCAAACGACGGAATAAACAGCTTGGGTTTTTATACTAAATTCGCAAATCCCGGAAGCGAGTTTTACACCTGGAACGATTCATTGATAAATTCAATTGATTCTTTTGCAAATGAATCATCAGCGATAATTTTTAATTATTCTTATCAGATTCCGATTATTAAAGAAAAAAATCCTTTTTTGAATTTTGCCGTGGCTGAAATTCCCCAACCGGCAAATGCTTCTAAAAAAGTTGCTTATCCAAATTATTGGGGATTGGCGGTTTCTAACAGTTCTATAAATCCGCAGGTGGCTTGGAGTTTTGTTTTATCTTTAGCCGCTAATAATCAGGCGGCAAGCTTTTATCTAAGCGAAACCGGAAGGCCGCCGGCGCTTAAAGATTTAATAAGCGCAAATCTGGACAATCCGGAGTTGGGAGTTTTTGCAAATCAGGCTTTGTTCGCGCGTTCTTGGCCCCAGATTGATAATAATGAAATAGATAAGATTTTTTCAAAAATGATTGACGAAGTTATAAACGGCAGGTCGGCGATTGACAAAGCTTTAGAAGAAGCAGAAGCCGATGTTACGGATTTAATGGATAGGAAAAAGCGGAATTTTTAAATATAAAAATAAAAAAAATTGTGTATTTTCATCCGACGAATTATTTAAACAAATAAATAAAATTTCCAAATACTATTTTCTTTTAATAAAATAATCCGTAGAATTAAAAAGACATCTTAAATAGCGGTAAAAGTTAATCCGATATTCATTAGTTATTATTTATTCGCAGTTTGGCATTTGTTATTGGGCTTTTATATGAAATACGCAATTTTTTTATCAATAATAGTATTAACTATTTTATTTTTACCAACAATTTCTTTGGCTAAAGGCGAGGCGTTAACTATATTGGGAATTGATTTGAAATGCGAACCGGAAAAATCGCCAAGAGATGGCGGTTGCGGTATTAATCACTTCGCGATATTATTACAAAAAGCTATTAATTTTCTAACAATTTCAATTGCTCTGCCAATAGGGGTGTTGATGTTTGTATGGGCGGGTTTTGTTATAATGACTGCAGGCGGCTCAAGAGAAAAAGTCGCAAAAGGGAAAAAAATAATCAATGTTGCAATTATGGGAATCGTTATTGTTTTGCTCGCGGCAGCAATAGTGGGCGTGATTAACTCTATAATAATCGGTTAAAAATATGGAATTTATTTTAAGAAAATTAATTTTCGCAGAAATCGCAATAGCGGAAGTTACCGGGAATAGTCCCAGGCCGGGCATAGTTACGGGAACGAGCAAAAGCTTAAAGACAATACTTGACGATTTAACCGGCTTTTCAATTGGATTAGGCGTATCAATTGCGGTTATTGTGATAATATACGCGGCTTTTTTAATGATGTTTGCAGGAGGTGACGCCGAAAAATTTGGAACAGGAAAGAAAACTATTTTCTATGCTGTTGCCGGTTTGGCCGTGCTCTTGTTTTCCGCGGCAATAGTTGAGATAATAAGACGGTTAGTCGGTATTTAAAAAATTCTCATTCAGGTTGTTGAATTTTGATTATGAATCAATTTAAAGTTTTAAGCATAACGGCGATTAGCTTTATATTAACAACGTTTCCCTATCCAATATCAGCGCGGGTTTTCGGGCCCCAGCCGGCAAAACCATGCAAAGATATTTTAGGCATAAAATGCATATCCCCTTTATTAAGCCCTAATCTTTTTATAATAATATCCAATATACAAGGTTTTTTCTTTGGACTATTAATAGCTTTGGCAGCGGTTTTTATTTTGTATTCAGCGTATTTATTTTTATTTTCCGAAGGCAGTGAAACATCGGTTGCAAACGCAAAAAAACTGATAATATATTCAGTGGTTGCGATAGTTGTTGCATTTTTGTCAGAAGGAATAGTTTTTATCATAAGAGAGTTATTAGGCCCTTAAAAAGAATCTCGTCTTTATATCATCAGTGCAGTATGTATATAAATGTGATATTATGGATTTGGAATTAA
>Ga0066639_10000221_pt1 | contig 47399 bp, 42 predicted proteins | sample CryGeyCG2114_010_2_FD_59504 | JGI IMG/M metagenome (GOLD analysis project Ga0066639, IMG submission 59504) | Groundwater microbial communities from aquifer - Crystal Geyser CG10_big_fil_rev_8/21/14_0.10 | ecosystem: Environmental > Aquatic > Deep subsurface > Groundwater | place: USA: Utah...
TTTAATTGAAAAATGCTATTATTTATTTACTAATAATACTATGCGTTGTCCTGTTTGCAATCATAAAAATACTAGCGTGGTGGACACTCGTTCGGCGGAACATGATTTGGCCACCAGACGTCGCCGTGAGTGTGATAAATGTCATTTCCGTTTTTCTACTATTGAAGAAACTGAATTGTTGGATTTGATCGTCGTAAAAAGAGATGGTCGTCGTGAAGCTTATATGCGTGATAAATTGGAAAATGGTATTCGCCGCTCTCTCACCAAAAGAGCTTTTACCCAAGATGATTTTCATAGTCTGCTGCATAGTATTGAACGTGATATGCAAAAGAAAAAAAAGCACGAACTTAGCAGTCAAGAGTTGGGTGAAATAGTCATGAAAAATTTAAGAACTTTTGATAAGGTCGCTTATATTCGTTTTGCCAGTATCTATCGTGATTTTAAAGATGTCAAAAATTTTGAAAATGAATTAAAGCGTTTAAGCAAATAAATTATGTTTAGGCATAACCAAAAATCTGAAAAAGATTTAAACAACAAAAAAAATCCACCTGCGGTTGAAGAAAAATCAGCTCCAATTTTGAGTAAAATAGATAATTCGGATACCCCTAAAAAATCAGAAGAACAAAGTTTGCGTGAGCTTTTGGAAAAGAATTTAAAATGGTCACAAATAATTTACGAACAGAATCGTAAAATTAATAATAAATTGATGTGGTCGGCTATTGGCGGTTGGGTTAGATTGTTTTTAATTGTTGCCCCGTTAATTTGGGCGATCTGGTTTTTACCCCCACTTGTAAGTCAGTTTATGTCTAGCTATGGAAATTTGTTGGGAGGAAAATCAGGTGCTAATAATTCTGGTTCCTTGGAACAGATGATGAAACTTTTACCTTTAGACCCAGCCAAACAGGAACAGCTGAAAGCTTTATTAAAATAATTTTATGCATAAACACACTAAAATTGTAGCTACTATTGGACCGGCCTGCGAAGAAAAAGACATCTTAAGGGCAATGATTAAATCAGGTATGAATTGTGCTCGTTTGAATTTTTCTCATGGTAGTTATGATGAATTTACAAAAATTTATAACAATATCCGTGAGTTGGAAAAAGAACTTGATGAGCCAATAATTATTTTGCAAGATCTCCAAGGACCAAAGATCAGAATTGGTGAAATGCCAGAAAATGGAGTAGAAATAAAAGATGAACAAGAAGTTGTTTTTAGTACTAAAATTGAAAAATATACTAATGATGAAATTCCATTTTTTCATCCTGAGTTGTATGATTTTTTAAAACCAAACGATCGTTTGTTGATCAATGACGGACGTTGTGAAACAAAGATTATCAAATTAGCAGATGGAAAGATTTTTGCTAAAGTAATAGAAGGGGGTACGCTTACTTCACACAAAGGAGTCAATTTGCCGGATAGTAATATCTCCCTGTCATCCTTAACTCAAAAGGATAAAGATGATTTATTGTTTGGTGTGAAATTGGGAGTGGATATGGTAGCGATTTCTTTTGTGAATAGAGCGGAAGATGTATTAGACACCCGTTTTCTAATTAAAGAATATGAGGAAAAATTAGGCATTAAAACTGATCATCCTATTCAGATAGTGGCTAAAATTGAACGTCCTCAAGCGGTAGAAAACATTCAGTCTATTTTGAGTGCTACTGATGCAGTAATGGTTGCTAGGGGAGATTTGGGGGTAGAAATTAGAGCGGCCGAGGTACCAATGGTACAGAAAAAAATTATCGAAACTGCCAATGGTTTGGCCAAACCGGTGATAGTCGCCACTCAAATGCTTGACTCAATGAGTGAGAGTCGACGTCCCACTCGAGCTGAGGTTTCAGATGTAGCAAATGCTGTGATTGATCATGCTGATGCGGTGATGCTTTCCAATGAAACTTCTACTGGCGCTCATCCGGTGCTAGTAGTTCAGACTATGGCCGATATTATAGTTACTACTGAGAAATCTCATTACGATGATTTAGCTTTACCAAAATTAAAAGAAAAAAATACCAGCTCAGAAAGTGCTATTACCCACTTGTCTAGAGTTTTGGCTGAGGATGTAAAAGCTAAAGCCATCTTGGTAGCTTCTATTTCTGGTGATACTGGTCGTTTGATTAGTTCAGTTCGTCCCAACGCTCATATTGTGGTGGCTACCACCTCAGAGCGCGTTCAAAGACAGTTAAATTTATCTTGGGGTGTGCGTCCTTTTATTTTACATCCCTGTCGTAGTATTGAAGAATTGGTAGAGAATTCAATTAGTTATATTAAAAAGAGACATCTTTTAAAGGATGGAGAAAAAGTAATTGTAGTAGCTGGCGAACCGGTGGGGGAAGCAGGAACTATAAATTTGTTGGAAGTTAGAGAAATAAAATAGATAAAAATATATAAAAAACAGGATTTTCTTAATCCTGTTTTTTATATATTTATTTTAACTATTCAAGGTTGGGTAAAGTGGGAATTTCTTGGTTAGCTCTTTTACTTTATTTTTAATTTCTAATAATTTTTCTTCTTTGTCCCAATTGACAATTACTTCATCGATCCACTGGGCTATTATTTTCATTTCTTTTTCTTTCATACCTCTGGTGGTCAGAGCCGGTGTTCCCAAACGAATGCCTGAGGGATCAAATGGAGAGCGTGCATCATCAGGAATCATGTTTTTGTTAACAGTGATGCCGGCTTTATCTAAAGCGATTTGGGCTTGCTTTCCGCCTATGCCTTTGACAGTAACATCGATTAATAATAAGTGATTATCTGTACCTCCAAAGCATAGTTTATATCCTAATCTATTGAATTCAGCCTCTAGTATTTTGGCATTCTTTTTTATTTGGGTAGCATATTCTCTAAATTCCGGTAGCAACGCTTCTTTAAAAGCAACTGCTTTGGCCGCAATATTATTTTCGTGCGGGCCGCCCTGTAAACCAGGAAACACGGCTTTATCAATAGCACTGGCAAATTTTTCTTTACACATGATCATGCCGCCTCTTGGTCCGCGTAGAGTTTTGTGGGTAGTAGTAGTAACCACATCAAAAATTGGTACGGGATTATTCATTTGTCCACCGGCGATTAATCCGGCAATATGAGCGATGTCAGCCATGGTAATAGCTCCAACTTCATCAGCGATTGTTTTAATTTTTTCATATTCAATTTCACGTGAATAGGCGCTATACCCAACTAAAATAATTTTTGGTTTGTGCTCTATAGCCATTTGGCGCAAATTGTCTAAATCAATTTTTCCATTGTTATCAGTTTTATAACGGATAAAGTTAAAAATTTTGGCCATGTAGGTTACTGGATGTCCGTGAGTCAAATGACCGCCATGTGACAAATCCATACCGAGCACAGTGTCACCTGGCTGTAGTAGGGCAAAATAAACGGCCACATTAGCGGGAGCCCCAGATAATGGCTGTACGTTTACATGTTCGGCACCAAATAGTTGTTTGGCTCGATCAATTGCCAACTGCTCTACCTCATCGATGAATTCACAGCCGCCGTAATAGCGTTTACCGCAATAACCTTCAGAATATTTATTGGTTAATACTGACCCGAGTGTTTCTAATACAGCCGGAGAAACAAAATTTTCTGAAGGAATCATTTCCAGACCATCTTCCTGGCGTTGTTGTTCTTTTTTTATGCTATTTAAAATATCCTGATCAAATTCTTTTAGAGTATGAGTATACATATATTATAGTTAAGTTTAAATAATAATCTATTTTAGAAATTATTTACAACATACTTTATAATTTTATTTTATATCAAATACCATATAATTACCATCCAACTTGGCTCCGAGTTTGCGATAATAATCACGAACACCCACTCCGGAAATTACGGCCAATCGTGATATTTTATTTTTTTTACAAATATCCAAAGCGGTTTTTACTAATTGTTTTCCAAAACCAATATGTTGCGAGGCGCCTTTTTTGCGTCCGGCAATTTCTACCGATTGACCATATACGTGGAGTTCTCTTATAAAAGCCGGATAAATACCGCTAGGATCAATGCGGAAGCGACAAAAAGCCAAGACCGCATCACGGGTTGAGTTTTCAAAACTTATAAAATATTCTTGACCACCACTACTTTCATATTGGTCGATGAATTTTTTAATTTTTTCTTTTTTCCAGTCGATATCATTTTGGTGACCAATTTCACGACAGCGTAGGCAATGGCAGGTTTTTCCTTCCGCTTTCATCTCTGCTTGGATAACTTGGCGTAAATTAGTGACCATATTTCCGGCCACAATGTGATGGGAAGGAATATCACGAATTAAACGTGAAATGCGTAAATAATAAGGAACGTCAGCTTTAAACTCTTTTAGTATTTTAAGTAATTGTTTATCGCTGTATGGTTTAAATTGGCCGGTTTTTACCCACTCGTATAGCTCAGAATTTTTGACTACAGTACAGGGATAAATTTTTATCATATCTGGTCGTAAACGACTATCGGAAAAAATTTGACGCAACATTTTTAAATCTTTTGATGGGGTGCTACCTGGCAATTGAGGCATGAGATGGTAGTCAACTTTGAAACCATATTGTCGTAGTAGTTTGGTAGCCGCCACAGTTTCTTTTAGACCATGACCACGTTTGGTCATCTGCATAATTTTATCATCAATGTGTTGGACGCCAATTTCAATGCGAGTTGTGCCCATTTCACGCATGGCTAGAATGGTTTTTTCAGTGATGAAATCTGGACGGGTTTCTAAAGTCAGACCAATAATACGGTGCTTGGCAGTTTCATTTTTCTTTTGGATTTTTATCATTATTTTTCTGAGTTCATCTAAACTCATTTTTTCTGATACTGCGCTTTTTTTTGTTCGATTGCAAGCTTCAAAACAACGAGCAATAAACCAATATTGGTAGGTGATAGGATAGGAATTCCAGGTACCGCCTTTTATGATAAGCTCGACTTTGTCGGTGGGGTGACCATTTTTCTTTAGAGCTTCCAGTCGACGCCAGGTTTGCTCATAAGGGTCAAATTGTAAAGCCAAAGCCCGAGCGGCGGCAGGTTCATCGGAAATATAGCTTTTTGGCATACGGGCCTCGGTTGGACAATAGGTACAGAGCCCGGGACAAGGAAAAGGTTTGGTAAGGGCGGTCACGATAGTGACACCTGACATGGTACGAATAGCGCGTCTTTGCAGGACGTTTTCCAAGGCGAGATTTGGCTTTAGCTTGTTATTTTTTATTAGTTTGTGATATGCTTTAAGAAGTTGTGTGGAGGTAGGCGCTTTGGCGCTTTTTTGGGATCGTAAAAAACGACGTTTAATAATATTGATATCGTCGGGTTTTTGGGGAGGTTTTCGGTAACATTCCCTAATAATTTTTTCTTCAAGACTCTCAATTTTTTTCATATGGATTCAAAGGCCATTATACACAAAACTCGCCAAGATTACAACCTGATTGCTGCTAAATTTTCCGGCACCAGATTTGATCTTTGGGAGGAGCTTAAACCGTTTAAAAAATTAATAAAAGACGGGCAGTCTATTTTAGACTGGGGTTGCGGCAATGGCCGGTTAATTTTTTTGTTTCAAGATAAGAAAATTAAATATTTTGGGTTAGATCAGAGTGAGGAGTTGTTAAAAATTGCTAAGATAAAATGGACAAAAGAGATAGTTGATGGTAAAGTAAGTTTTTTTCATACTGCTATTCAAGATAAAAAATTTGATGATAATTTTTTTGATCTAGCTTTTTTGATTGCATCGTTTCATCATTTGCCAGACGAACAAACTCGATTGGATCTGTTGAACAAAATTTACAAAGAATTAAAATTCGGTGGGAAAGTGATAATCACTGTTTGGAATTTGGAATCCGATTGGGCAAAAGATAAATTAAAAAAAGATTGGAAGAAGATAGGGGAAAACGATTTTTTTATTCCTTGGAAAAGTCAAGACGGGGAAGTGTTAAGTGAAAGATATTACCACCATTTTAGTGAAGTGGAACTCAGAAATATTTTGCAGAAAACAGGGTTTAAAAATATAGAAATGTCTTATGATAGTAGTGGAGAGTTTACTGATAAGACCGGCAGAAATTTAGTGGCAATAGCAGAAAAATAATTAAAAAAATATCCCGTGAGTGGGATATTTTTTTAATTGTGTTTAAACGCGTGCGGTTTTCCAATGGGCGATTTTATTTTTTTCTGTCGGAGCGTAAACTTTTAAAGTTTGTTTGCTCAAGTCAGTCCAATTGAAACTTTTTTTGGTTTTGGCTTTATTTAACGCACCAGATTCTTCTCGTAATTTTTCATCTTTGATTAATTTAATAATTTTATCCGCCAAGGAAACAATACTGGCGTTACGGAATAAGAAATTGTTATCATCAATCAGTTCTTGGTGTTCAGGAATATCAGATAGTAATACTGATCTTCCATAAGCCATGGCTTGTAATACGGTTATCGGTAACCCCTCGTTTTCTGACGGATTTACGTATAAAGCACAGTTGGCATATATTTCTTCTAGGACTTGGCCATGTAACCAATTGGTAAAGACAATGCTTTTATCACCACGAGCAATCTCATAAAGTTCATCCAAGTAATCGTCAGTAAAAGTACTACCACCAACGATTGCTAGTTTGTAGTCTTTTAACAATTGTGGGTATTGCTGACGAGCTAGTTGCCAAGCTTCCAGTAAATAGTGAGCGCCTTTATGGCGTACCAAGCGTGATACCATTAAAATGTATTTGTTTGATTCCAAGTTCCATTTTTCCAACAGGCTTTTACCATTCTTTTTGGATACCACTACACCATTTGGTATGTAATCAGTTTTTTTGTGATATTCATTTAGGCAATAGTTTTGGATGGTTTTTGATACCGATATAGTCTGATGGGGAAAGATACAAGCGGCTTTTTCGCCTAGTTTCAACATGAGTTGAGCTATTATACCCCATTTTTGATGATAACGGTCAATACAATGAAAAGTTACAATCACTTTTGTTTTTGGAGAAAAAATTCTTGGTATAAAAGATAATAAGGCTGGGCCAACACCGTGGTAATGTATTACATCACATTTTTTTCCAATAGCATTAATAGTAGAAACAAAAGTGTGTACGATTGTATCAAAGTGTTTGCTATGGATAGTGGGGGTGTGAACTATTTTCACGCCGTGGTAGCTTTTTAAGGCTTTCGGGGTGTACCAAGCGCGAGCGTATACCAAAACATCATGGCCTTGTTTTACCAATTCGCGTGACAAGTCTTCTACGTGGCGTTCAACCCCACCGTAGATTGCCGGAATACCTTTTTGTCCAATCATGGCAATACGCATATTTTGGCTTGGTTTAAATAAATTAAAACTCTAAATAATAGCACAAATTCCTATCTTTGTCAAGAGCTAGGCCAAAATATATAATTATGCTATAATTAGGATAACAATAATCAAACTGTTGTTTATGCAGAAAAAAGGCCAACATTGGCGCTTTTTAACCTTTTTCTTACCAATTGTTTGGATAGGCATATTTTTATTTATTTTTGAAAATCCTCAGCTTATTACTGCTAAAACCACAGATTTGTCTAGTGCTGTCTTGAATAAAATTGCCAGTTCGACTGTTTTGGTCAATATTAAGCCAAAAGAGGCTCCCGCCCCAGTTGTTCGTCAAAAACCGCCCCAGCAAATTGTCAAGGGGTTATATTTGACCGCCAGCTCTGCCAATAACTCTAAAAAATTGGATGAAATAGTCAGTTTATTAGATAAGACTGAGTTAAACGCTTTGGTGATTGATATCAAAGATTATACTGGCTATGTGCTTTATGACAGCCAAGTACCACAAGTGGTTAATTTGAAAAATAAACGAGTTGTTTTAGAAGATATACCCGCCTTGATAGCTAAGTTGCACGCTCATAATATTTATGTGATTGCGCGTCAAACCGTTTTTCAGGATCCGATTTTAGCCCAGGAAAAGTCAGAATGGGCGATTAAAAATAAGCAGGGTGGGGTATGGCATGATCGTAAAGGGTTGTCCTGGGTAGATGGAACCAATCAGGAAGTATGGCAGTATAACGTCGATATTGCTAAGGAAGCTATTGATCTGGGTTTTGATGAAGTAAATTTTGATTATGTGCGTTTTCCAACTGATGGCAATATATCGCAAGCAGTAATGCCGGCTTGGGATGATCGTAATTTGGCCATGTCTAAGTTTTATCATTATTTATCTGATAAATTAAAAGATGAGCCAGCCTACATTTCTTTGGATTTTTTTGGTTTGGTGATGGAAGACCATAGTGGTATGGGAATAGGGCAGAAAATTAGTAATGCCAGTAATGTGGTGGATTATATTTCTCCAATGATGTATCCATCGCACTATGCCAAAGGACATTTGGGGTTGACCAATCCGGCTAGCGATCCAGCTAAAGTGATAAACTATGGTATGAAATTAGGCGCGCCACTTTTTGAAGATACTCATGCTAAAGTGCGACCTTGGTTGCAAGCTTTTAATCTCGGAGCTGTTTATGGGGCGGCTAATATTCGCGCCCAGATAGATGAGGTGGAAAAATATCCAAACGCCGGTTGGTTGCTTTGGAATGCGGCCAATCGCTACACTACTGCCGGTTTGAAATCGTCCGTTAGCTCTAATGTGGATAAATCGCTTGACAATTAAATGATATTTTGAGAACATAATTATATTATGCAAAATAATTATTCTAACATTTTAACCGTAAAAAAGACCGCAGTTTTGTGCCGTCTTTTCGTATGGTCAAAAGTGTCTAGGGATAATTAATGATGTGTAGTATAAAATCATAATTACAGATCACCCTAGACCTAAAAGGTATAGGGTGATTTTATATGTAATCGTTCTTTTCAATTTAGAGTAGTGTGTATTAAAAACAGTGAGTGTTGCTAGGGCGTAGAGATTATCCAAGGTTTTGGGTACTCTCTACGCCCGCAGTAATCTCGCTGTTGGGTAGCCTCGTCCCCTTGCAAGAGGGGACCACTTCCGAAGCGGGTTTTCCCGTCTTCTCCCTGGAGTCATCAATGTCAAACCGTTCTTCGGAGCTGCCTCTCGCCGCCTCGCCGTCCCCGCCGCCTGAGCCCCCCAAGCCCGACCCCTTCGAGCGTCCCGACGCCCAGCCCTCCGCCAGCAGCGCGATGATGGGCAAGGGGGAGCCCCTGCCCCCGTCGATCAACACCGGCCCCACCCGTCGTCCCAGCAAGCGTGAGCTGCGCCGCCTGGGCTTGGCCCCGCGCAAGCCGCCGCGCGGCACTGTCGCGCGCGCCATGCTGGACGAGGAGGTCTGGATCAACCGCGGCCGCTAGCCGCCTTCTGCGTCCCGTGCATACGGGGGGCTTGGGGGGTGGTAGCTACGCACTACTCTCCATGTCCAACCTTTATTTTTATAAGTAAACGTTGGACATGGCCAAAACAAAAAGCCGCAAGTTTAATTTAGCGGCTTTTTGTGTTATAATATTTATATGATGTGGTTTTATCTTTCTATTTTAGGTTATGCTATTTTAGCGGTGGTTTCTATCATGGATAAATTTTTGTTGTCAGAGGCAAAATTATCTAGTCCGCTCTATGTTTTTTATTCCACCGTATTTTTATTACCTATTTTTTTATTAGTTCCTTTTGGAGTAACCTATCCTCAGCTGGGATGGGATTGGTTTTTGATTATTTTGTCCGGCTTTAGTTTCGGCTTTGGTCTCTACGGTGCCTTTGTTGGTTTTGAGCAGAGCGAAGTCAGTCATATCGGCCCGCTAATTGGGGCGGCAATTCCCTTGTTTACATTATTTTTGAGCCGTTATTTTTTGGGTGAAATTTTAAGTGGAAAAACTTTATTGGCTGTATGTTTTTTGATCGTTGGATCTTTGATAGTTTCATTTGAAAAAAGTAAATTACACAACGGTTGGCATAAAGGAGTGTGGTTTGGGTTATTATCTGGTTTACTGTTTGCTATTTCCAATGTCAGTTCCAAATATATCTATGATATTTATGGATTTTTTAGCGGTTTTGTATGGACTAGGGGAGCGATTGGAATATTTGGCATTCTGATTTTTTTCCACCCAGCGGTATATGCCAAATTGTTTCATCAGACTTGGTGGACAAAAATTAAAAATAAATTAGTTGTAAAAAACCAGCAGAATAGCTTGTCGGTCGTAGTGGTGGATAAAATTTTGGGCATGACCGGAGTTTTATTTATACAATATGCGATTGCTATTGGTAGCGTTACTTTGGTGAATGCGCTCACCGGTTTACAATATGCTTTTTTGATTATTTTAGTTTTTATTTTAACCAAGTTTTGGCCAAGAACCTTTAGAGAAGATTATGCTAAAGGGGAAATTTTTCAAGAATTAGTGGCCATATTTATCATAGTAATTGGTTTAATGTTGTTAGTTTAATATGCGTTCTACAAAAATAGTTTTTGTTATATTGGGTATATTTTTTTTATTGGTTGTTAATGTTTGGTATTTTTTTTCTGATGCCGCTAATCCCAAAAATGAACAGATGGTTTTGGGGGTATCTTTTAGCACCCAGTATGCTCGCTATTTGGGATTAGATGTGCCAGAAGTTTATAAAACCATTTTAGATGATTGGAAATTTAGAAACTTAAGGCTAACTGCTCGTTGGGACCAAAGCGAACCGCAACCAGGAAAATTTGATTTTACTGAATTGGATTATTTGATGAATGAAGCGGCCAAACGCAAAGCTAAAGTCATTTTGGCGATGGGGCAAAAAACCCCTCGTTGGCCGGAATGCAATGTGCCAGATTGGACTAAAAATTTATCTGATCAAGATTATTATTCGTCGCTAAACAATTATTTAAAGACAGTAGTAGAACATTATAAAAATCATCCTGCTTTAGAAATTTGGCAAGTGGAGAACGAACCGTTTTTAGCTTTTGGAAAAACCTGTCGTAAATTAGATACTCAGAAATTAGGGACAGAAATTTCCACTGTAAAAAATATTGATTCTAATCATCCGGTTATGGTAACCGATAGCGGTGAACTTAGTTGGTGGAATAAAACCGCTAAAGCTGGTGATATATTTGGCACCACAGCTTATCGGATAGTATGGAATAGTCATCTGGGTTATTTTACTTATGATTGGTTGCCAGCTGCCTTTTACCGCCTGCGTGCCATCTATCACGGTCTTAGCTTGAAAAATACTTATGTGGCTGAGCTACAGGCCGAACCTTGGATCTCTGATTATACTATTAATTCGGATAATATTAGTGAACAGCTAAAGTCGATGAACTTTGATCGGTTAAAAAAACATATAGATTTTGCTAAAAGAACCGGTTTTGCTCGCGCATATTTTTGGGGAGCGGAATGGTGGTATTGGTTGAAAATTCATGGTTATTCCGATATTGCTGATTATATTAAAAATTTACCAAAATAAAATAACCATTGACGAAATATACTTTTTCGGGTATATTATGGTTTATCTTTAGCGGGTGATTAGCTCAGTTGGTTAGAGCGCCTCGTTTACACCGAGGAGGTCAAAGGTTCGAATCCTTTATCACCCACGTAGTGGAAAATTTTGAAAACAGAGCGCAAGCTCTGTTTTTGTCTATTGGCAGTTGCTAGCAGGTGTGATAAAGTTTAATCATGCACATATTAATTAAACTTTATGAATAAAAATATTTTAAAAGTAGCGGTGGTTAACTCGGCGATTACGGCGCTATATGTTATTTTAGTTGCTTCGTTTTTGTTTTATTCCGGTAGCCACAAGCTGGGGCAATCTCATTCTTTCCTCATCCCTATATCCATGCTCATGCTTTTGGTTTTTTCAATTGCTTTTGTTGGTACGTCTATATTTGGAAGACCAATTTTTTGGTATATGGATGGTAAAAAGAAAGAAGCTTTGGTATTACTGGCCTATACTTTAGCATTTTTTTTCGTAGTGACTTTAGTTTTTCTTCTTTTTTTGTTGGTTTGAATAAAATTTTTTAGTATTATCTTAAAATAGAACATTAGTTGTTCTATTTTTTTTATTTAATTTATGTTAAAATGTATCAATAGCTTATAAATATTTTTTATGTCTCAAAAAAATCCTGATATAATTTTGCATCAAGGAGTCTATAAGAAACCGGTGAGTATTGTGGATGCGGTGTTTATGATTACGGGCATGACTATTGGTGCAGGAATTTTAGGAATACCCTATGTCGTTTCACAAGTAGGTATCTGGTTGGGCGTTGGTTATATTATTTTTTTGGGCGCAGTGATGGTTGCTTTGAATTTAATGATTGGCGAAATTGTGGTACGAACTAAACAGAATTTTCAGTTACCTGGTTTGGTTGGAAAATACTTGGGTCCAACGGCTAAAATGGTGATGTCGTTGATAATATTATTGGGTGGTTTGGGTACATTATTAGCTTATTTGGTGGGAGAAGGGGAATCTTTGTTTAGTATTTTTGGGGGTGTGCCCGCATGGTGGTCAATAGTCTTCTGGACTTTTGGTAGTATATTTGTTTGGCGAGGTTTGCAAAGTGTAAAATTAGCTGAAAAAATTTTAAGTATCTTGGTGATCAGTATAATTTTAGGTCTATCCTTAGCTATTGCGCCTAGTATGAAAGTTGTTAATTTTAATTATTTTCACTGGACTAATATTCTAATGCCATACGGTGTTATATTGTTTGCGTTAAACGCTTCGCCATCTATTGCTGAGGCGCATGCTTTACTGCCAAATCGTCCGCGCGCTTTTCGTAAAGCTTTAATTTTTGGCACCATGATACCAGTATTGGTGTATTTAGTGTTTGCTTTGACAGTAGTGGGAGTAATGGGAAAGGATACTACTGAAATCGCTACGATTGGTTTAAGTGGTAGATTTGGTGTTTGGGTTGGTTTATTGGCCAATATTTTTGCCGTTTTTTCTATGGGTACTGGTTTTTTAGGCTTAGGAGTAGCTCTTAAACAGTCGTTGGTTTGGGATTGGAAGGTATCTGAGTTTGTAGCCACTCTTTTTGTAATACTAGCCCCTCTTACTTTGTTTATGTTGGGTTGGAGAGATTTTGTTAGTATTTTAGGCATAGTGGGTGGGTTATTTTTGGGAATTGAAGCTATTTTAATACTATTTGTGTATTGGCGAGCGAAAAGAAATGGTGATTTGCCGACCAATGGCTACAGTTTGAGCTTTGCTCATCTTTTAACCCTGTTAATTTTTTTGGTATTTACATTTGCTACAGTTGTAAGTATAATGAAAATTGTTAAGTTTTGACGGTGTTAGTTGTTGCTAAGTGTAAAAAAGGTCGATTACTTACCAACAACTTCCCTCCGTCTGTGTTCTATAATTAAACAAAATTTATGTCTAATAGATTTGTATTTACTTCAGAATCTGTTACCGAGGGTCATCCAGATAAAATCTGTGATCAGATTTCTGATGCTGTTTTAGATAAATTAGTCGGACAAGATCCAAAATCACATGTGGCCGTAGAATGTTTTACTACTACCGGCTTGGTGATTGTGGGCGGAGAAGTTTCTACTAATGGTTATGTAGACGTACAGCAGGTGGTACGTAACGTTTTAAATGATATTGGGTACGTTGACCCAGCTTATGGCATTGATAGTGAACACGCTGGTGTTTTGGTGTCCATACATGAACAGTCACCTGACATCGCTCAAGGGGTAGATAAACAAGTGGCAGAAGAACAGGGTGCTGGCGATCAGGGTTTGATGTTTGGTTATGCTTGTAATGAGACTGAGGAGTTAATGCCACTACCAATTTCTTTGGCTCATAAATTAGCTAGGCGCTTAGCAGAGGTACGCAAAAATGGCGAAATTCCTTATTTGCGACCAGATGGAAAATCACAGGTGGCGGTAGAATATGTAGATGGAAAACCGGTTAGATTACAAAATGTAGTTATTTCCACCCAGCATCACGATACAGCCACTAACGAACAGATTCGTGCTGATGTTACCGAAAAGGTTATTAAGCCGATTTGTGATAAATATATGGATGATAAAACTGATTTATTTATCAATATGACCGGTCGTTTTGTTATTGGCGGTCCACAAGGAGACACCGGTTTGACTGGGCGCAAGATAATAGTGGATACTTATGGCGGGATGGGCCGGCATGGTGGCGGTTGTTTTTCTGGAAAGGATCCAAGTAAGGTAGATCGTAGTGGTGCATACATGGCTCGTTATGTGGCTAAAAATATTGTAGCGGCTGGTTTGGCTGACAAATGCGAGGTTCAAGTGTCGTATGTAATTGGTAGAGCTGAACCGACCAGCATTCGAGTGGACAGTTTTGGTACTGGCCAAGTAAGTGATGATCAGCTAGAAGAAGCGGTAAAGAAAGTTTTTGACTTTCGTCCCGGTAAAATAATTGAACAATTAGATTTACTCAGACCGATTTATAGAGCAACTTCCGCATATGGTCATTTTGGACGCCCCGAGTTTCCTTGGGAAAAAACAGACAAAATAAATGACTTGAAGCAAGCGCTATCAAAATAAATTTATAAAAAAACCTCCCGATTTATTCGAGAGGTTTTTTATTTGTTAAATTATTTCACCAGGCTTCCTTTTTTACTTCCCATATCAATGTTTGGCAGAATATTGTTGATAGTATCTTTCTGCAGACTAAATTGTTTGCCAGTATTTTTATCAGTGGCGCTGAAAGAAATATTTTTTACTAAGGTAATATTTTTACCAATTTCATTAATAGTTGGTGTGGCCGCCACTTCAAAATATAATCCGGTTTGACTGTTGGGAGGCAATTCATAATGATTCCAAGTTACGGTTCGATTAGCCGGATTAAAAGTTAAAGCAGATCCTATGGATACACTTTGTTTGCCGGTGAATTCTATTCCGCTAGGTAAGTTCGCGTAAAAATAGGCATCACGTACAGCGTTGCTGGTATTGCTAATGCGGATAAAAATCCAGTATTTAGTGGTTTCATTCGTTTTGGGGGGTAGAGGACCTCGTCCTAGCTGGTCGCCTTCATTGGAATAATAGCGGGCTTCTGAATTAATTTCCAATTCAGTAGCTAGGGGGATAAGTGTTGGTTGTCCAGCGATTGAGAAAGTTTCTCTGGTTAGGTCTTTTAGCTGGCCTTCAAAGTATGGTTGGATTTCTAAGGATGCGTTTTCTGTGCCAGCTAGGTTGAATTTTGGTAAAAGATAAATTTTAATTTTAAATTGATCGCTGTCGTTATTTTTTATTGAGGATAAAGCGGTCCGTTGTAATGAGGTAATTAGGATAGTTTTTTTATCGATTTTGAATCCATTTTCTTTAGCAGTTTTTTGTATATCTACCACTGAAGGATTAAAGTTCAAACGGATATTGGTGTTGTTTATTTCGAAATTGCCATTATTTTTCCAACTGATTGTTCCCTCTATTATCTGGTTTGGTTCTACAAAAGTAGGTTGGTTATCAGGATTGAAACTTATAGTAACTTGAGGTGAGAAGGTTTCAATCGATGCCTGTGTATTTAGGATATTTATTTCATGATTGTTGATGTTTGCACTGACCGAAGCTGTTAGATTGTATTTACCTGGTTGCGCCGGCATGGTAACTTCTCCGGTAATAAGTTTTTCGCCATTTTTTTCAAGGGTTATGTTTTGTAATGTGGTGTTTGGTAAGTTAACTGTTCGACCGGCAAAGTTTATATTAAATTTTAATCCGTCCAGTTTGTCCTCTGAAGTGTTTACGAATTTATACACAAAAGGAACTCGGTTGTTAGCAAATGAGGTGGTGGTAATTTGTAAGGAAGAACTTAATATGTTGTCAGACAGGTTTAATAAAAAATTTCCCAGTTTCTGTTCTTTGTATTTAGAGTTTTCTGGCAGATAAGACAATAGGGCAGTAATGGTTTCATCTTGTTTTGGAACTACCCATAAGCGGCCGTAAATTTCCACTTGTCCGCTTGAGCCCGGACTTAAATCTTTTAGGTCAAAAGTAGAATCAGTTCTGAAGGTAGAAGATGGTGTTTTCTCTCTGTCAACAATGAAGCCATTTGGTAGATGTACCCCCAAAATTGATTGATGCAAATAATACTTACTTCGGTTTTTATAGCTGATTATCATTTTAACATTTTGTCCGTTTTTAATATGACTGTTTCCCAAGGAGATTTTTAAATCAATTTGGTCGGTTAAGCCTGGTGTCCAGAAAAAGAAAAAAATTGAACCTCCCAACATGGTGGCTGCTACTATTAATAAAAAGATATCAAAAGCAAAAAGTTTTTTGGCGTGTTCGTAAACATTTTCATAGTGAGTATGGTAGTGGTCAAGAAAGAAGCGGTGTATGGTTTTGAACATAAAATATAGTTTTGTTTTGTTTTTAATTATTATACCTCCAATGACTAACTAGTGCAATAAAAATCCGACCTGATTGGTCGGATTGATTTGGGTGTATTATTCTTTTTTATCAGAGTCAGTCTTTGGTGGTATTGACTTGGGGTTGGGTGAGAAAAGAGGGTTTTTAATTTTCCATTTTTCTACAAATTGTCCAATTCCTTTTTTGGCTAGTTTGTTCCTTACAGTAGTGTGATGTTGTGACCATTTTACCAAACTCTCAAAGTTGACTTTATATCGTCCAGCCACAATTACATAAGTAATTTCCTGAGCAGCAATTGCTCTGCGTATAGTTTGGGAGTTTACTCCAAACAACCGGGCGGCTTCAGAAATGGAGACGCGTATCATTTCTTTAGGTTTTAGCTGGTCTGGTTGAGATTGGATTTTATGTTCTTCCATAAATTTGTATAGACTAGTGTATACAAATTACAGGGTTTTTTGCTTTTTGTCAAGTTTTAGCATTGACTTTTTATTGTTTTTTGAGTATTATAGCTTGTCGGAGGTTCATAATTTTTGTATACACTAGTCTATACAAACAGTTATATTATCTATACATATTTTGAACCAAAAATAATGGTTAAACTTTGTTTAAAGGGGTGAGTAAATAGGTGTATTTTTTATCCCGGTCTGTTATTTTTTAAAAGCCATATCTAACATTGTGATATTTGACCAGAAGTATTATTTTTGTTATTATATGCTTCATCCATTTGTCAATCTTAGAATCTGTTAAGTTACATAGGTGTAACACTTTTAACTTTCTGTCGTCTACTATAATGTCAGGAGTGATTAGAGAAAAAATACTTCTCTACAAGATATATACCAAGAAAGATACGGAAGCTTACGCTGAACTTTACGATCTATATGTAAAACGAATTTACCGGTTCGTTTTTTTTAAGGTTGGTAGTCATGAGAATGCGGAGGATGTTACCTCAGAAGTATTCTTAAAAGCTTGGCAATATCTAATTGGTGGTTCTGAATCAGCCAACGAAATAAAAAGTTTCAGCGGCCTCTTATACAGAATAGCTCGCAATACTATAGTGGATTTTTATCGAAGTAGATCTGTCAAAAATGAAGTGCCAATGGAAGAGGATTTGGAAGTGAGTGATAGCGGACAGTGGTATGGAGATTTGGGAGATAAAATGGAAACAGAAAAAATCATTCAGACAATAAAAAAATTAAAACAAGAATACCAAGAAGTCCTTACTCTAAAATATGTTGATGAGTTAGAGGTCAAAGAAATTGCCGAGATTACCGGTAAAGGACAAGTGGCGGTGCGAGTAACTTTGCATCGAGCGTTAAAAAAATTAAAAGAAATTTTGGGAAAGTCTTAAGTAATATGTCGCAAGATTTAATTGCACAACTTAAACAGCTCAAACATCGCGAGGTAAAACCTCGTCAAGAGTGGTTGCAAAACAACCGCGCGGTTTTGTTATCCCAAATAAAAAATACTGTTTCTAAGGAAGACATACAAAATCAAAAAGTAAATGTAGGTAATTTTTGGAATATCATGTCTTTGTTTGTTCCTCGTACCGTGGTATTCAATTTAGTCAGACCAATAGCAGTGCTGTTGGTGGTATCTATAGTAGCCACTAGTGGTTGGGTAGCCAGCGTAGACGCTGCTTACAATGCTTTGCCTGGTGATTGGTTGTATCCAGCCAAAAGGGCAGCTGAAAAAACCCAAGTAGTGGTAGCCACTATAGTTGGCTCCAAAGAAGCTGAAACTAAATTGCATTCTGAGTTTGCTAAACGTCGGGCAGTTGAGACCAAACAAATATTGGTTAGCAACGATCCTGACAAACAAGAAAAAGCCAAAGAAATGGTGAAAGATCTAAAGACAGAAATTGCTAATGTTAATCAGAATTTACAAGAGATTCAAGTAGCTTCACCGCAAGATTCTGTATCAGCTGAGGTGGTAAAAGATGTGAAGCAAGATACTGAACAAGTAAAGAATACTTTGCAAGAAGTAAAAACCAGTTTATTAGCTTCTGATTCTAGCAATTCTAGTTCTACCAAAGAGATGACTGCCGCAGTGAATGAAGCTAAAGATTTAGTAAAAGATGTAAATGTTAAGGCGGTAGAAGTGATCGTGAATAAACATCTAGAAGGGGATAAGACTGTATCAGCGGAAGATGTGAAGAAAGAAATTAACACCGCTTTGCAATCAGCTACTACTGACGCTCAGCAGTCAAAGCAAAATGTTGCGGGTGTGCAGGCAGTAGTAACTGCCGCTAAATTGGAAGCTAAAGATTTATCTCAGCAACCTTCTACTAGTGCTTCTAGCACCGTGGCTTTGAACCAAAAAATATCTGAGGTAGCTACAGTTACTAACAATGCGGACGCTCAAACCAAAATAGTCACCGATAATATTGATAAACAAGTAAATGAAGCGGTGGATGCTTTAAACAAAGGTGACTTATCTAAGGTATTAGAAAAAGTAAAAGAAGCAAACACTGCCACTAAAGAGGCGGAAAAAATTTCTGATCAGATGGTGAGTAATGTTCAACAGCTGGTACCGGTGGCTCCAATTATTGTGGCTACTGATTTGAAAAAAGATATCAGCACTAAAGATATTAAAGTGGTTATAGATACTTCTACCACTGCTCCAGTCCCAGAGATTAAGTTGATAGTTACTAGTACAGCTACGGCAGTTGATAAAAGCGACCAAAATATTCTTAAAAAATAAAAGACTAGGAAAAGAAATTTCTTTTCCCGGGAATGGTCAGCTTTATAAGTTGTCTATTCCCGGAGAGAGAAAAAAATAAATACGGTTTTGCGAAAGGTCGAAGGCTCATATGAGCTTGCAAAATCTTTGTACGTCTCGACTTGTCGAGACAAATTTCATTGCGTTTGACCGGTACTTTGTACCGCGCGCAAGACAGTGGAATTCTATTAATTATCATTATGAACAATTTATTAAAATTAGGTAAGAAGATCTTCACTGTCGGTGTTGTTGCCACCACTATCTTCTGGTCCTTGGGTGTGGCCGCTTTGGTCCCAGCTGTAGCTAACGCTGCTACTGAGACTGATTGTGCTAGCTTGATGGGCGGAGATATGGTTAAAGTAGCTGGTAAAGCTGCTATCTGGGCTGTAAACAGCGACAAGACAAGATCCTATTTCCCAAACGGAGATATCTACAAATCTTGGACTGCTGACAACAAATATTCTTATAAAACTGTCAGCGGAGACTGCATGGCTTCTTTGAAAGCTACTGGTGCAGTATTTGCTCGTCCTGGTACTTTCTTGGTAAAAGAATCTGCCACCGACAAACTATATGTTACTTTACCTGGTAACAAATTAGCCGAAATTACTCCAGATGCTGCTAAGGCTTTGTACGGTTCTAACTATGCCGCTACTCCAGCCAAAGGTGGTCGTCTTTTGACCATGGATGATCCTACTTGGGTCAACTATTCCAAAAATGACATGGCCGCAAAAGTAACCGAAGTTATGCCAACTGAAGGCTCTTTGGTAAAATCTGGCAGTACTTATTATGTAGTAGGTGCTGACAAATCTTTGCGTGAAGTTACTGCTACTGGTTTGACAGCTAACCGCTTCCAAACCAAATATGCTTATGCTTTGTCTAGTACTAGTGGTTATACCATGGGTGCCAAAGTAGAAGCTGAAGATGCTTCATTATCAGATCGCACTCAAGGTGCTATGGGCAGTTCTGCTTCTGGCAGTGATGCTGGTCAATCTGTTCCAGCTGGTGATTTGAACGTTACTTTGTCTTCTGACACTCCAGCTGCTACCACTTTGTCTGCTGCTACTGTTTACAACAACGTTTTGACTTTAAAGCTTTCTGCTGGTAGTCAAGCTGTTACAGTAAATGGTTTGACAGTTAAAAAAGCTGGTTTGATTGCTAACAGTGATATCACTGGTGTAAGCGTGTGGGTAGATGGATACAGAAAAGGTGATGTAATGTCATCTTTCAACTCCGATAACAAAGTATCTGTTGGTTTTGCCAACAATCCAGTTATGGTTCCAGCTAACAGTTACAAATTAGTATCTGTAGCTCTGAACTTAAGTAGCACAGTAACTGGTGGTACTGTAGCCGCTCAATTAGCTGCTGCTACTGATATTGATACCAAAGCTTCTGTTGGTGGTTCATTCCCTGTAACTGGTAATACTTTTGGTATTACTGATGGCTCTGGCACATTGGCTTCTGTAAAAGTAGAAGGTCAATCTGTTGGTGGTCAATCTAGCGAACCTGTATCAGGTGATGCTGGTCAGTTAGAAATTGGTCAAACAAAAGAAATTGCTAAATTCAAATTCACTGAGAGTGGTACCAATGATGCTACTATTAGCAAGTTAACCTTCTATATAGAAGGTACAGTGAAAGAAAAAGATCTACAGAATTTTGAACTTTATGCTCCAGATAACAGTCTATTAGGTTCAACTGAATCTTTTACAGATCGTTATTTGACTATTAATTTCAGCACTCCATATAAATTGGGCAAAGGTACTAACCGTACTTTGACTTTGAAAGCTACTGCTATGGACGGTTCTGGTAACTGGTTCCGTGTGCAGTTACAAAGTGATTCTGATTTGATGGTAAAAGACGGCGGTGGCACATTCTATGTGTTGCCATATGTTACTTCAGCTGGTAGCACTTGGAGCGCTGTGAGCTCAACTGCTGGTTATTTCAAATTGAAATCAGGCAGTCTAACTATAGTAAAAGACACCACTTCTCCTTCAGGCAACTTGGCCAAAGGTTCTAGTGATGTATTATTAGGTAGATTCAACGTTAAGGCTGTAGGTGAAGCCGTAGAAGTTCGTAAATTATACTTGGAAATTGCCACTAGTTCTGTTTCAACACGTTTAGCTGGTAATGTAAAAGTTGTAGTAGACGGTTCTACTGTTTTGACTCAGAGTGCTGCTGCAAACGCAATGTATGCTGCTAGTACCCAATACACTTTATCTCAATATGTGACTATTAAGTCCGGTGAGACAAAAGTATTTGAAGTACGTGGTGACATTGATGCTAATGCTAATACCAACTCTCAATATCAAGCTTACATTGGTAAAGCTTATGTCAAGAGATTGTCTAGTTTAGACTATCAAGACAATCAGCCAAATCAATTGATAGCTGCAAACAATTTGTCTCTTGGTGGTAATACTCCAACTGTTGCTAAAGATACTTCTTTAGGTAACAAGACTATTGCTCCAGGCGGCGAAGCACAAGTGCTTGGTCAGTGGGTAGTAAAAGCTCCAGAAGCTGAAGATATTGATGTAACTGGTGCTACCTTTAGCTTTACCAGCAATGGTTTAACTGTAGCTAACGATATCCAGAACTTGACCTTATACAGCGGAGACAGCCAACAGGGTTCTTTATTGAGCGTAGTTGCTTCTTCTTCTAATGCTTTCACCTTTACTTTGAATGTTCCAAAGAACACCACAAAAGTATTCACTTTGAAAGGTTTAGTTGTTAGCACTGCTCCAACCAACAAGACTTTGTATGCCACCATCACCACTTTGAGTTATCTAGGTAAGACTACTAACAGTTCTACTGACGATACTACTGGTTATGCTGGTCAGACCAACACCATTAACACTGCTAGCGTTACTATGGCTGCCGCTTCCGATGCTACTACAATCTCTAAAGTTCTATTACCTTCTTCTTCTGAAGTACAATTAGGTAAATGGAAAGTAAACGTAAGTAACCAAGATGTTACTTACAACAAATTGAGATTCTATTTGGATGACGAAGCTGGATATGATACATCTGCTGGCAACTTTGGTTCATTATCTCTTTACGAAGAAGGTAAAGAAACCACTCCTTTGGCCACCGGATCATACTTATCTGGTTCTGGTAATGGTTATGTAGAATTTACTGGCATGAATTGGACTGTATCATCAGGCGCTGTTAAATACTTAGTATTGAAAGGTGCTATAAATGGTTCAGGTACAATGAATCAAGCTAGTTACAATGCTTGGGCTTTAGGTGCTACTAGTACCACTAACTTTGATGTTACTGCTGGCGGCAGCAATGTTTCTGCCACTTCCATCACTGTTTCTAGTCCTACTTCTACATATTATCTATTCCACAACTCTGCACCAAAGATTGTTAAGAACAATATTGGTTCCAGTTTAGACTTGAATACTCAAGCCAAGATCTTCTCCTTCACTGTTTATAACAATGGTGATCGCGAAATGACTCTATCTACTACTTCTGTATATGTTAGTGTCAGTGGTTTGACAGCTGCTTCTAGTGCTACCGGTACTATTAGCTCGTTCAAATTGTGGAATGCTAATACCAATGGGGAATTAGGTACCAACTTGGCTTCAGCTGCTCCTGCTGCTTGTTTGTCAGGTGGTGCTAACGTTTCTGGCTGTAGCGTTTCAAACAGTACTACTACTGCTTTTGGAGCCTTCAGTGAGACTGTTACTATCCCAGCCGGCGGTTCTCGCAGTTTCATCGTTACTGCTGATACCAGTGATGTATTAGACGGCAAGACACAAGGTACTGTTTCAGTATCTGCCATGTTAGATGGTGCTACCGGATTTAATTCCGCTGGTAACACAACTGGTCAATCTGAAACATACTGGGCTGCTGGTAAATTGTTATACTTCTACACTCCAGTAGATGGATCACAAAATTCTACTGCTTATGGTGCTTCCGACTCTTATGATGTCGTAGGTGATACCATGACTCGCAGTGCATAATGAGTTTCTACTTATTATGAATATGGTTAAATGAATATTTAGCCAAAGCAAAAACCACCCGAAAGGGTGGTTTTTGTGTCTTGGTTGACCTTTTTATTTGATAATAGTATACTTATTAAGTATTCATTAAATCAAGCTTCATAATTATGAAAAGAAAAATTGAACAATCTATAAAATGGTTGATATACGTAACTTTTTTTCTGCCGCTGTTAGTCTTGCCTAGCTCTTACATTTTTCCTTTTATTGTACCAAAAATAATTTTTTTTAGGTCACTAGTCGATTTAATGGCAGTGCTTTATACATTTTTATTGTTCATAAATTGGCAAGAATATCGACCCAAATTCAGTTATTTAAATATTACAGTATTTTTATTTTTATTAAGTTTTGCTATTTCTACTTTTGTTGGCACTGATGTTTATCATAGTTTTTGGGATAATCATGAACGCATGTTAGGCTTGTTTACCTTGTTGCATTATGTGATGTTTTATTTTGTGAGTATAGCCATTTTAAAGGACTGGAAAGATTGGAAAATTGCAGGTAGATTCTTTTTGTTGGGTGGTTTTATGGTTATGTTTATCGGTTGGCTTCAGACTCAAAACCCTGAACTTTTATTGAACCAAGGATCAGATAGAGTAGCTAGTACTTTGGGTAATGCCATTTATGTTGGAAATTATGGCTTATTTCTGACCTGTTTATCAATTATATTATTTGTAAGAGAAAAAAATAATTTGTGGAGGTGGTTTTATGGGATTTCTGGTTTTTTTGGTTTTATGGGCATGTTCTGGAGTGGTACGAGAGGGTCTATGCTTGGCCTAGTTGCTGGATTAGCTTTTGCCTTGATAGGATATATAATGGTTTTGAAAAATTATCCTAAACTACGATATAGCTTGGTAGGAATAGCTTTATTGGGTGTTTTGGGCATATCTCTTTTATATTATTTCAAAAAGACAAGTTTCGTAATGAATCTTCCAGCCGTTGGTAGAGCTGTCAACACCTCATATGAAGATATCAAAGCCAGTCCTAGGTGGGTGGCATGGCAAATTGCTATAGAGAGTTGGCAAGAAAAACCTGTTTTTGGCTGGGGACCAAATAATTATTTTTATGCGTTTAACAAACACTATAAATCTAGATCTCTAGATTTCGGTTACACAGAAACTTGGTTCGATAATGCTCATAATATAATTTTGAATACACTAGCTGTGCAGGGTATGTTTGGCTTATTGACTTACGTTTCAGTTTTTGTTGTAGCGGTAGTTTGTTTGGTAGTAGCTTACCGTAAAAGATTAGTTGATTTTAATTTTATGATTATTGGCGGGGCTTTTGTTGTAGCTCATTTTGTTAGTGTAATTACTGTGTTTGAAGATCCTACGTCTTATATTTATTTGATGTTTTGGTTGGCAATGATTAGCACGATTTCATCCTCTATGGTGAAAGAGGTTGATAAGAATTTAATTTCAGACAAAAGAATTAGTGGTGGTCTGGTGATTACTCTAAGTATTGTTGGCGCTTTCATGGTTTTTATTTTTAATATTCAACCAGCTAGAGCGAACCAAAAAACTTTAAGTGCTATTCGTACTTTAATGGGCGATCCGGCGGCTGGTTTACCGATTGCTAAAGAGGCCTTAGAATTTAGCTCTCCTCATATTGATGATATCCGTAGTGATATAGGAAGATCTGTGGCACAGTCATTGAGTACGAGTTGGCAGAAGGTGGGAAAAGATAAATCGAATGAATTGTTGACATTGGTGGCTACTAATATGGAGAAAAATTTAACTTTGCATCCTTTGGATATACGCAATCAATTAACTTTGTCGCAAATTTATCAACTAGAGACAGTTATAAACAACAATGCAATATATTTAATAAAATCCGAGGGTGTTTTGGAAGATGCTTTGACAAAGTCTCCAAAGAGGCAACAGATTATTTATAATTTATCTGCTGTAAAGATGGAATTAAACAAGACTCCTGAAGCTATAATAATGTTGGAACAAACTATTTCTGATAATCCACGAGTGGGGGAGAGTTATTGGCGGTTGGCTTACGCGTATAAGCTTAGTGGTCATCCTGAAAAATCTCAGGAGATAATAAATGCGGCGTTGAACAACAACGTCAGATTTACTGATCAAGAAAAAAATATCATACAACAATTTGTTGTTACTAGTACAAATAATAATCCAAAGAAAAAATAAATTTTATATTATGAAGAAGGCTCTTATTACTGGTATAACTGGACAGGACGGTTCTTATTTGGCCGACCTTTTATTGGAAAAAGGATATGAAGTTCATGGGATTATACGTCGTTCTAGCAGTTTTAATACGGCTAGAATAGACCATATATATCAAGACCCCCATGATCCTAATAGGCGTTTGTTTCTGCATTATGGAGATTTGAGTGATGGTAGTAATTTGAACAGGATTTTAAATAGAATAAAACCAGACGAAATATATAATTTGGGAGCCCAAAGCCATGTTCGTGCTAGTTTTGACCTGCCCGTTTACACAGGAAATGTAGACGGTTTAGGAACTCTTCGTATACTAGATGCTATTAGGGACGCTGGTTTGAATGTTAAGTTTTATCAGGCTGGTTCATCTGAAATGTTCGGACGAGTATTGGAAACTCCACAAAAAGAGACAACACCTTTTTATCCGCGTAGTCCTTATGCTTGTGCTAAGGTTTATTCGCATAATATTACAGTAAATTACCGTGAAGCGTATGGTTTATTTGCTTGTAATGGAATCTTATTTAATCATGAGTCGCCTCGTCGTGGAGAAACCTTTGTTACTAAAAAAATTACTTCTGCTTTTGCTAAAATAAAATTAGGTAAGCAAGAAAAATTATATTTGGGAAATTTGGATGCCAAACGAGACTGGGGCTATGCGAAAGAATATGTGGAAGCTATGTGGCTTATGTTGCAATATGACAAGCCAGATGATTATGTAATTGCTACTGGAGAGACGCATAGTGTAAGAGAGTTTGTGGAATTAGCCGCCAGTTTGTTGGGTTATAATTTGAAGTGGGCGGGTGTAGGTTTAGAAGAAAAGGGGATTGACGTTAGCACTGGTAAAATTATGGTCGAAATTGACCCATATTATTATCGACCCACAGAGGTAGATTTATTACTTGGCGATGCTAGTAAGGCTAAGGAGATTTTAGGTTGGGAGCCAAAAGTAAAGTTTTTTGATTTGGCAAAAATGATGATAGAAAATGAATTTGAAGTTAGAGGATTATCGCCAAATGATTATTTGGTTAAATAAAAATTGATTATTTAAAATTATGATACCTAAAGAAGCTAAAATTTATGTATCTGGCCATCGCGGTTTAGTAGGCTCGGCCATAGTAGGCAAACTTCAATCCGAAGGATATAATAATTTAATTTTTTGTACTCATGCGGAATTGGATTTATTGGATCAAACGGCTGTGTCTGAATTTTTTATGAAAGAGAAGCCTGATTTTGTATTTTTGGCCGCTGCTAAAGTTGGTGGTATTATGGCTAACAATACTTTTCCAGCTCAATTTATATATGAAAATTTACAAATTCAAAATAATATTATCCATCAATCTTATTTGGCTGGTGTAAAAAAGTTATTATTTTTAGGTTCGTCTTGTATTTATCCACGTCTTTGCCCCCAACCAATGAAAGAGGAATACCTGTTAACTGGACCGTTGGAACCCACAAATGAACCGTATGCTATTGCTAAAATTGCTGGTATTAAAATGTGTCAAAGCTACAATCGACAATATGGCACAAATTTTATTGCTGTTATGCCAACCAATTTGTATGGTCCTAACGATAATTTTGACCCCCAAAATTCCCATCTGCTGCCAGCTTTTGTAAAAAAATTTTGTGATGCTAAAAAAAGTGGTGCCAAAGAGATTGCGGTGTGGGGCACGGGAGTGGCTAGAAGAGAGTTTCTACACGTTGATGACATGGCCGATGGTTGTTTGTTTATGATGAACAATTTTAACCCGACCAAAGAACAAAATGAAAAAGGAGAAATTTTATTTAATCTTGGTACTGGTAAAGATGTTAGCGTGAAGGAGTTGGTAGAAATTTTTAGAGAAGTTGTAGGTTATGAAGGTGAAATAGTATGGGATAGTACCAAGCCAGACGGTATGCCGCAAAAGCTTCAGGATATGACAAAAATGCATAAATTAGGATGGAAACATAAAGTAGACCTAAAAGATGGAATAAAAAGAGTGTGTGATTGGTATGTGGACAATAACTTTTGACACCTTTTGACACCTAATGACACCTTTGTTATAATATAACCTAGGTGTCTTTTATTTTTGACCGTCTAGAATTATGGGAGAGATTAAACCGCTTGAGGTATATACAACTCAAGAAGCTCAAAAAATGTTGAAAATTAGTGATAGTACTATGAAAAGGCTTTTAAAGAAAGGCCTTATTAAGGCTAACAAAATTGGTAAACAGTATCGTATTTTAGGCCACGAATTATTGAAATTATTATCTCCAGAAGTAGATAAGAAGGCTACGGTTTTTTATCAAAAGGTAAAAAACAAAACGATAGAAACTACAAAAGATTGGTAAAGTTATTTTTTTTATGGGATTTTCTTTAAGAGACATGTACTACAGGTTTAACAACATTTGGAGACACTCTGGTTTCCAAAAATATTTTAAAAATACTAGTTGGTTGTTTTTAAGTAAGTTTGCAACCATGGTATTTTCTTTTTTTGCTACGGTATATGTCGTGCGCTATTTGCAACCAACGCAATATGGCGCTATAAATTACGCCATCAGTTTTGTTGGTATTTTTTCTTTTTTGTCTAGTCTTGGGATAGAAAGTATTTTGTATCGTGATTTAGTTAAATATCCAGAAAAACAAGATGAATATTTTGGTACGGCTTTTGTTTTGAGAATGTGTGGTGCTACGATAGCCTTTTTTTCAGTTTTGGGATCTTTTCTGTTTATTAATAATTCCTTTCAAAATCGATTAATTATCATAATCATCGCCTCAGGTTTCTTTTTTCAACCATTTGCGGTAATGGCTTATTATTTTCAAGCTAAAGCAGAATCAAAATCAATAGCTATTAGCGGTTTTTTTGCAGTTGCTTCTTTGTCTGTTTTAAAAATTATTTTTGTATTTTTTAAAGCCAATATCACTGCTTTTTCTTTCATTTTTTTGCTTGAACCTATTTTTTTTGCCGTTGCTTATGGTTTTTCATATTATAAACATGGTAACAGAATTGCCGATTGGCACTTTGATTTTAAATTAGCCAAATCAATGCTCTCAGCTTCTTGGCCCCTTATGTTTTCTAGTGCATTTGTTGTTATATACTCTCGTATAGATCAAGTGATGTTGAAAAGTTTTTTTAATGAATACACTGTGGGTATCTATAGTGTAGCTGCACAACTATCTGAATATTGGTATTTTATTCCTATCGGCATCATTAATTCGTTAGTGCCGGCTATTGTAAACGGCAGGTTGGTTAGCTCATCAATTTATAAAAAAAGAGCAAAATGGCTAACTTTTTATATAGCTAGCTTAACAATAGTAGTAGCCGCAGTTATGAGTTTGTTCGCTAAGCAGATCATCCTATTGATTTATGGACAAGATTATGTGGCATCTGCTCCAATATTGCGTATTTATATTTGGGGAGGAGTCGGTATGTCTTTGGGAATGGTGGCCAACCAATTGCTGGTGGTAGAAAATAAAACCAAGATATATTTTTTATCCAATATGATTAGCATGATTTGCAATATAGTATTAAACCTTATTTTGATTCCAATTTTCGGCATGAAAGGAGCGGCTTTTTCTACGTTTATTTCTTATTCTTTAGTCTCCTTACCATATTTTTTTGTTGGGGATAATGGTATGAAAAGAATATGATAAATAATTTGATAAAAAAAATATTTTTGTTAACCGGATTTTCTTTCGGAAAAAAAGTAGTCTTGGGTAGAACCGCTTGTTTGGGAAAAGAAATTTTTTCTAAAGTATACGCAGATCATAATGATTACATATTGATTAACCAACAGAAAGTTAGGGTTGATCTATTTTTACAACTATTATCCAATAATTCAGTCCGTCCAAAATCAAGGCAGATAAAAAAATATCTCACAAGAAAAGATGTCCTTCCTTTTATAAAAGAGCAACAGTATTTACCTTGGTTGAAAGTAAAAAGGGACATTAATTTTATATTGATAGATTCTTTGTCTGAATTAGTTGATCAAAAATTTTTGAATAGAAGTGATGGGACATTTTTTTGTAGTTATTATAGCGATGTTGACACAAAAAATGAAGAATTTAATACAAAATTTGATAATGTTGGGCTTTTGGATGTTGGGTTAATTGAAAAAAATTATAGAGATTTTTTCAATTGGATTAACAAAAATTATCCGGGGAAGCCTATAATATTTATAAATTATTCAACCAAATTGGATGGGCGAGAAAAATTTAAAAATCGTCAACAAGAAATTTCGCGTATAATAAAGATTTTATCTTTGGAAAATAAGAACATAAAAAATATAGAATTAGATGATAGTTTGATTCATTATAGTGAGGGCGATGATTTGCCATACCATTATTCATCAGAAACAAATTTACACTACGCAAATCAGTGGAAAAAAGTTTGTCCTATTTAATTTATGAGCATATTTAAAAAATTTGTCATCAGTGTTTATAGTGAGGTTTTATTCTGGTACAATATTTTTTTAGAAACCTACAAAAAAGCCATTTCAGAAAAGAAATCTTTTTTATCGTTGTCAAATTATCTATTTTTTGAAAAAATTTATTTTAATATTTTAAAAAACAATGATTATTTAATAGTTGATGTAGGAGCTAATGACGGATGGTTCGCAAAATCTATTCTACATTTTGATGATGAGGCGGATATTATTTCTTATGAGCCGCTTAAATCACAGGTTGAAAATTTAAAAAAATTAAAAAACTATAAAAATTTTGATTTTAAATCAGTCGCTCTAGGAATGAGTGTAGACAGATTAGAACTAAAGGAATACAACACTACCAGTTTAAGTTCGTTATTGAATTTAAAAGATGGTCAATATAAAAAAATTGGTTTTTCTACCAATATTAAGGAAAAATATGATGTTTGTGTTACAACTCTAGATAAAGAACTGGTTGGAGTAAAAAAGAAGATATTTTTAAAAATTGATGTACAAGGATTTGAGATGGAAGTTCTGCGGGGAGCAGCTAGTTTATTTGATAGCAATAAAATTGATGTAGTTTTAATTGAACTAGTAAATAGAGAAAAATATGCCGGACAAACTTTGGCTGTTGAAATTATTAACTTTCTAAATAAATATAATTTTGTTATATTTGATTTGCATCCGTTCTATTATGAGGACGATAACGGTCAGCTGAGTGAATTTGATGCTTTATTTGTAAATAAAAATTATAACTTAGTATGATTAAAGCGATACTATTTGATTTAGACGGTGTGTTGGTCGATATGCCAGAAGGACATTATGAGGCTTTAAATAAGGCTCTGAGCCTGTTTGGTGCTAAAATAGAAAAAGAAGAGCATATATCAGTTTTCAACGGTTTGCCCACTAGAGCGAAGATAGAAAAGATGGAGCAAATTGGCAGACTACCTGTTGGGTTAAAAGAATTTATTAATAGAATAAAACAAAAATATACCAAAGAGATTATACCAAAGTACTGTGCACCTGATTATTCTAAAATAATTTTATTGAAACATTTAAAAAGACAGGGGTATAAATTAGGTTGTTGTTCAAATTCTATTAAAGAGACACTGCATATTATGCTTAAGTCGGCACAGTTATATGATTATTTTGACATAATAATAGGAAATGATGAGGTGACTAATCACAAGCCGCACCCAGAAATGTATATTAAATCATTTGAAATTTTGAAAGTTAATCCAGATCAATGTGTGATAGTAGAAGATTCTCCGCATGGTGTGGAAGCAGCCAAGAGAAGTGGTGCTCAGGTACTGGAAGTGAGAGGGGTAAATGACGTGAATTTATCTTTGTTTAAAAATATTTTATATGACAATATTAAATCTTAAACAGTTTATTCGTGGTTGGATAATAGGTGATTTTGATCCTTGTATTATTAAAACTAAAGAATTCGAAGTTGGTCTAAAAGAATATAAAAAAGGGGATAAGGAATCCGCCCATGTACACAAGGTCGCTAAAGAGATAACGGTCGTTTCTTTTGGTAGGTTCAAGATGAATGACAAAATTTTGGAAAAAGGGGATATAGTCCAATTGGATCCAAACGAAGTGGGAAGTTTTGAATGTTTGGAAGATGGTATGATAACAGTAATAAAAATGCCGTCTGTTAAGGGTGATAAATATATTGTTTAATATTTTAATTATTTTTTTTATACAAATATGGAAAGAGAATTTTCTCGCTCTGAGAGACCGAAATCTTTAACAGAAAGATTTAGAGAAGTAGGTCTTTCAGATATAGCTACGCTGGCAGTTCAAGGTGCGGTAAGAGTGGGTGCGAGACGAGTTTTAGAACTACACGGCGCTTCGGCGGAAAAATTAGGTACTAGATTAAAAGCCGAAGCCGATTTAACGCCGGTTACCTTGGCAGATCTGGAGTCAGGTGGTGCGATTAAAAAAATTTTATTTACAAAGATTTTTAAGGGTGATTATGTAAATGAAGAAGAAGGTGGTGTTGAGGGTGAAGAGAGTAGTAGTAGACGTTGGTATATAGATCCTCTTGATGGAACTTCCAGTTTTGCTAATGAACAGAGATACTCGACAGTCGGTGCTGCAGTATACGAAGGAGGAAATCCATTTGCTGCTACTATATGTAATCCATTTGAAAGAGAATTATTGGTTGCTGAAACTGGAAAGGGTGCCTTTGTTTTTTCATTAGATGAGGGTTTATCTGTAAATGGTGATGCTAAAAGAATTGAAGTTTCAAAAAGAGACAAATTGGATGGTGCGATTGTTTTTTTGGACGCTTTGTTTAATAATAATACTACACCAAGAAAACTTGAATTAATAAGAAGGCTGGTTGAAGAAGCCGGCGGAAAGTTGGGTGTAAGGATGACCGGAAGTAATATCGACCAACAGAGACAAGTGGCTTGTGGTCGTGGTGATCTGACTGTAACAGACGCAGTTGGAGGTTTTTTTGATTTAGCTGCCGGGGCTTTGATTATTCAAGAGGCCAATGGTTTGATGGTCGGTATTGATGGCAAGAATGTGTATGATGGTTCCCAATTGGCTTTGGCTGGAAACCCAAAATTAGTGGAGCGCGTTTTGCCGATTTTACAACAATGTTATGATGGTTATAAAGGTTTTAAATAGATTAAATTTTAATTTAATTTTCATATGTTAAACATAGTAATACCGATGGCCGGCCGTGGTTCTCGCTTTCAAGATGTTGGATATACTTTCCCTAAGCCATTAATTGATGTTAATGGTAAGACTATGATTGAAGTGGTAGTTGATAATCTACGTCCAAATTGCGATCATAGATTTATATTTATTTGTCAAAAAGAGCATTATGATAAATATGATTTGTATCATATCTTACAAAATGCTACTAAGAATAAATTTGAGATAGTTCAAATTGATGGTGTGACTGAAGGGGCTGCTTGTACTGTGTTAACTGCTTCTCAATATATAAACTCAGATGAAGATATTATGATAGCTAACTCTGATCAATTCATCGACGTTGATATTAACAATTTTATTAATGATGGTCGGCAAGATGCGGTAGATGGTTTGATTATGACGTTCAAGGCGAGTCATCCTAAATGGAGCTACGCTAGGGTTGATTCGTCTGGTAGAGTAATTGAAGTTGCTGAGAAAAAATTGATTTCTGATAAAGCTACTGTAGGTATTTATTATTTTAAACGCGGTAGCGATTTTGTTGGCGCTGCCGAGTCAATGATCGAAAAAAATATTAGGACAAATAATGAATTTTATGTTTGTCCAGTTTACAATGAATTAATTCTAAATGATAAAAATATAAATATACATAACATTTCAGCTGAAAATATGCATGGTATGGGGACACCAGAGGACCTTACCTCATTTTTAGCGTGGATAAAACATACCAATAGACAAATATGATAATTTTTTCACATCGTGGGTTGGATCCAGATAAAAAAGATTACTATCTGGAAAGTTCAAGGGAGTCTTTTTTAGATCAGGTTAAAAGAGGGTATGGGTTAGAATTTGATTTACAACCAACTCAAGATGGAGAATTTATCATTTTTCATGATAGTAGCCTTGAGAGAATTAGTGGTGGAGATGATACCAGGAGGTTTAATACAATGAAATTTGATGAAATTTTAAAATTAGAAATAAAAAAATGTCACTTAATAGATTTGGTTAGTATTTTAAAAATAGCAGAAAAGAAAGGTGTTTTTTCTGCTATTCATGTTAAATATTTAGTGCAAACAAATCTTTTTATGGATAAATTTTTGGAAATTTTAAATATGTTCGATTGTAGTAAAATTATTATTTTTGATTTAATACCAGAATTCGCCAATTATCTTAAGAAAAAAAATAGTAATCTTATTTTAGCAGCCTCTGTATCTCATCCTTATGATATCGAAAGGTATGGAAAACAAGTTGGCGGAACTTTATTGTCTGTGGATGAAATTATTTCTTATAAAAGTTTATATGACTGGGCTTGGCTTGATGAATGGGATAGAAGTGATAGAAATGGTGGCTATAAAAGTTTGTATAATACAGAGGTTTTTGATAAGCTAAGAAAAAATAATTTCAAGATTGCCGTGGTTTCTCCGGAATTGCATGGTAGTTCTCCCGGTTTATTAGGTGGCGAATTTCATCAAGACGCTGATGATCGTAATGTGTTGTTAGACAGGCTAAATGAAATAATTAGCATTAAGCCAGATGCCATCTGCACTGATTATCCAGATTTATTAAGTTCAATGAAGCTTCTTTATGTCTAAACTTTATAAAAATTTATTATCTTTATTAGAAGAGAAGCTTGGTTTTTTTACCACATTTCACAAAAGACCAGTTAGGTCAAAAGATTGTAAATTTTTTTTAAATAAACCTTTTTTTAAGAATAGATTTTTTATAGTCATACAAGGTCCGGTTATCACCGATCATGATTTTACTTTAGAAACAGTAAGAATATATAAAAAGACTTTTCCTGATGCCGATATAGTTCTTTCTACATGGGATGACTCTGATTTGACATATATAGAAAAGATAAAAGCAGAAAAAATATCAATCTTACTAAATAGTAAACCGGTTAATTTTGGTATTTCAAATATAAATCTTCAAATTGTTTCTTCCTTAGCAGGCGTAAGGTATGCCAAACAATCAGGAGCAGAATATGTATTAAAAACCAGGACAGATCAAAGAATGTATGCTAGCAATGTTCAGGATTTCCTAGTAAATATAGTAAATAATTTTCCAGTGCACAATAATAATAAACAGACCAAAAGGATAGTTGCAGTAAGTCTCAATACTTTTATGTTTCGTCCTTACAGCTTGTCTGATATGAATATTTTTGGGCATGTGGATGACATGTTGTTATTTTGGGACGTGCAGTTGGATGATAGAAAAAAAACAGATACTAAAGTTAGTTTGTTAGAGTGGTCAAAATTAAGGCTGTGTGAGGTTTATTTGGTGTCAAATTTTTTAGAAAAAATTGGCTGTAAATTAACTTGGACACTCACCGATTACTGGAGGGTTCTGTCGGATAATTTTTGTATAGTTGACCAGTCTAGTATTGATCTTTACTGGTATAAATATGAACGTTTCAAAGAGCGTAGACATGTTGATTATAAAGTGGTTAAAACTGATTCAGAGGTCTATTTTAAGGATTGGCTTTATTTATATAACTGTAATAAGAATGATATAGTAGCTCCTGAAGACGTTACCTCTTATAATTTTAATGAAGAATATTATGTTAAATAGTGTCTGTATTTTATTAGTTAAAGTTTTCCATAAGATAAAAATCTTATCTGTTAACTGCTCGTCAATTTTTAGGAGTAAAAGACAAAAAGAATTGATTAAAAATTTAAAAAATAACATCAATGCTTTGCCGTTGTTAGAAAGAGATAAAGATGCTAACGCTACGTGGATAAAGTATCGAACAGATGTAAGAGAAATGATATTAGAAAAAAATATTGATAATTTTTTAAATTGGCCAATTATTAGAAGCTCCATGTTTCATGAGGGAGAAAAAAAAGAACTTTTAGAAATAATGAAAATTAATAATTTTGACAACGTTTGGAAATCAGCACTAAAAGAATCTAAAGTTGGCAACCCAAGATCTTATCAATATTTATTGTCTAGCAGTGGAAATTTGATTCATAATGCCTATAGTTTATCTACAATCGCCGCTGAATTTGATATCAATATATCAGATTTGTCTAGAATATTTGAATTTGGTGGTGGTTATGGAAGTATGTGTCGTTTGTACTTCAATTTAGGTTTTAATGGCCAGTATGTCATATACGACTTGCCAGAATTTAATTATTTGCAAGAATATTTTTTAAAATCCGTTTTTTTGAATAAAGATATTGCTGTCTACAGTGGTGGCCAAACAAAAAAACATCAAATAGTTTTGATATCTGATAAAAATGGTTTAGTAAGTCAGTTTAAAGAAGGTGATGATAGTGCGGATGTTTTTGTTGCTACATGGTCCATTAGCGAAGCTCCAGTTGATGTGCGAGAATTGGTATTTGGAGCAGTAAAGAATCCAAAATATTATCTTATAGCTTATAGAGACAATTTTGAAGGTGTCAATAATGTAGCGTATTTTAAAAATTTTATGAAAATACATGATAATTATATTTGGAGCAATAAAGAGATTAATCATCTTCCGGGAAATTATTTTATTTTGGGCAAGAGAGTTGATGTTTAATTTTATTTTTTTATGATGAATTATTTGTCAAAATTAGTAAAAAATAAGAAACAGCTTGGTTATTATATTATTTTTTTACCAGTTAAAATATTTAGAAAATATTTTAACTGGTATTTTGATAAGAAAATAAAAAATTTGAAATTTAAAAATAATGTATTTTCAGATGTAAATGACATTTTAATACTTTCTTCTTTTAGAGTAAATTCAGAAGAACGTTATGATATAATGAATGAGACATTGAGATTGACGCTTAATAAGTTTGATAATGATCATAGTAGTCGCATTGAGATTATTGATTCTTCAGATGATAATTTTTTCGAAAGAAATAAAACTTTTTTTTCAAAAATTTTAAAAAATAATAATAATTTCAAATTAGAAAAGAAGAAAGCCCGGCTTCCTCAATCTTATTATGATACTTTATCTTCAGCCAAGGAACAGTATTTTTGTACTTTTTTTGATGATCAGCCAATATTAGGAATAAATCAAGATTTTTTATTTTCGGCAGCTAGCCTATTGCGTGATTATAGCAGTTTAATTGATATTATATTATTTGAATACCCAGCCAATCTATCTATTGATGATGAAAAAAGAAAAGTTTTTATTAACTTTAGAAATATTGAGTTTAAGACGAAGAATATAGAGCCAATTAAAGTGGTCAAGTATGGTGAATATGCTTTTGCTTTGTTAAGGAACTGTCATTATGGCTTTTTCTTTAATAACATGATTGGTCGTTGTGATGATTATAGTACTAGACTTTCTTGGTATATGAATCATATAGATAAGAACAGCCCTCATGAAATAGAACTTGCGGGAATGAGGAAGATAGGCCCCATTTTTAATCATATAGCGATTCCGTTAGATGTTTTAATGGTTGATTTTGACTACGTACATACAGATATAGCTATTCGAGAATCTGGAGATAAAAATAAATTTTTATTTCAGTCTATAAAAAATGGATATGAATTTGTATTGCAATAATTTTTTTAAAAAAATAAGAAATTACTTAAGCCCACAAGTGTGTCTAGTTTTTTTGGTTATTGGTTGGATGGTTGGTATGTGGATGGTGAAATATGATTTATTAAATAAATCATATCTTACTTCAGATATAGCTTTATATAGTAACATTTTTTGGAATACCAATTTTTATGATAAATTTTTATATAGTGATTTTATTTTTCACTGGCACGGTTATAGCTCTTACTTGTTTGAACATTTTTCTCCAACCTTGTTACTGTTTGCGCCTTTGTACCACCTATTTCCATCTCCAGAATTTTTGATTTTTATAGAAGTTTTAATGGGTGGAATTACCGGTTGTTTAATATATTATTATTCAAAAATTATAACAAAAAATAGTTGGGTATCAATCATATTTGTTGCTGCTTTCTTATTTCATCCATCGTTTATAGCGGCTACTATTGACGGTGTTTCTGGTTTTAGACATGATTGTTTCATACCGCCTTTAATTATACTGTTGGCAATATTTTTTGTCAGATCAAAAAATAAACTATTTTTTATAACTCTTATACCTTTACTTGGATTAAAAGAAAATCTGCCACTCATAGGCTTGTTGTTGGGTGGTTATCTAATAATAAAAAAAGACTATAAGAAAATCGGTTTGTATATATTTTTTATATCAGTTTTATATTTGATGTTCGGATTAGTGCTATTACCATATTTTTCAGGCGTGCATAATATAGTAGCATCTGGTATGGTACACTCATTGTTAACGCTTGATTTTCCAATTTTAGCGAATTTGTGGGAATTTAAAAAATGGCTCATTTTATTTTTATTGTTTCCAGGAATTTTAGCACCAGAAATTTTGTTTTTAACGCTACCGGATTTATTGATGTTTTATATAAGCACCGATTCTCCGTTGGATAACAATGTGTTTACACCACTTGTTATATTCTTGGTTGCGGCAGTGGTAGGTTATCAGAGGTTTAGTGAAGGTAAGATTAAATTTTTTTCATCAACTAAGATTGAAACAAGAAAAATCATTATAGCTTCATGTCTAGCATTATCTGTATTTTTTTATTTAGTAGGTGATTTTTATTTATATAAAAGACATTTGTTTATAGAAAATTATATGGTAAATTTGGTGTCTACTACCAAAAATCAGCGTGATTACGTTGAAAAAAATATACCACGAGAAGCTGTTTTAATGACGTCTGGGGATCTTTTGGTGCACTTTTCTAATCGTTTGCATCTGCTTTGGCCAGCTCAGTCCGTTGATAAGGCCGAATATTTTTTAATAAATACAACTGCCAGCCATGATTCAATAGGCGATAACAATTTATCTGTTGAGTTAGGCAGCATGTATAAATTAGGAGAAATTTCAGAAGTGGTGTCTGTTGGAAATTTGAAATTGTTTAAGAATTTAGTCACTAAATAAAATTTTATGACTGATGCTTTGATTGGTTATTCTGGATTTGTTGGTAGTAATCTAGATAAACAAAAAAAATTTGATGATAAGTATAATTCTAGTAACATAAATTCTATATCAGGAAAGGAATTTGATTTGTTGGTCTGCGCCGGAATAAGTGCTGACAAATGGTGGGCTAATAGAAATGAAAAAGCTGATTTTTTAAGTATTGATAACTTGTTAAAAATTGTAAAAACTGTAAAAGTCAAAAAATTTGTATTGATTTCTACTATAGATGTGTATTCACAACCTGTAATTTCCAACGAATTGTCTGTTGATAAATTAGAAAGTCAATTCCCATATGGGAAGAATAGATTGTATGCAGAACGTTTTATATATGATAATTTTCCCGGCAGCTTGATTATTAGACTACCAGGACTATTTGGAAATGGTTTGAAAAAAAATTTTATTTTTGATTTGGTTAACAACGCTCCTAGATTGATCGATGAAAAAAAATTTAATTTTTTTATAAATGAAGTAGGCAAAAATGATAAAGAAGAAATTTTTTATAACTATGTACTGGCGGATGGTTTTTATCAGTTGAAAAAAAATTTAAATCAAACTGAACATAAAAAAATTAATTTATTATTTAGCAGATTAAAATTTAACAGCCTCTCTTTTACTGATCGCGATAGTTTATTCCAGTTTTATTGTTTAGAAAATATTTGGAAGGACATATCCGTAGCACTTAATTCTTCTATCAGTCTTTTGAATATAGCAACCGAACCAGTAACTGCCAAATGTTTGGCTAATGAAGTTTTTGATATTGATTTTGTTAACAAAACCGGCTCAAAACCCCAGTTTTATGATATGAAATCAATTCATGATAAATTATTCGGAGGTAAGAATGGTTATTTGTATGATAAAAGTACCGTATTTTCCGAATTAAGATCATTTTTAAATCAATCAGTAAAAAAATAATATGAAATTAGCAGTTTCAAATATAGCATGGGATGATAAAGATAATGAATCTGTATACAAACTCATGAAAAATTATGGCTTTAGAGGATTGGAAGTTGCACCGGGAAAAATTTGTTCAGATGTTGCCGATTATCAGGATTATGAGTTGGATATTTTTAGAAAGAAAATAGAAGAATATGATATAGAACCAGTTTCTATGCAGGCTTTATTGTATGGGAGGGATGATCTAAAAATTTTTGATAATATTGATTCGAGAAAGAAAACACTGGAATATTTAAAAAATATTATTATTTTAGCCAAGAAGATTGGCATAAAAACTTTGGTGTTTGGATCTCCTAAAAATCGATCTTTCTCATCTGATCTGGATAAAAATAAGGTAATTGATATTTCATTTGATTTTTTTAATGATTTGGGAAAGTTTGCGTTCGAAAATGGAGTTAATTTTTGTTTAGAACCAAACCCGATTTCTTACGGAACAAATTTTTTGAATAACATTCAAGAGACAGTTGATTTTATTAAATATGTCGATAATGATGGGTTGAAATTAATAGTTGATACTTCAGAGATTATTATGAATGAAGAAGTTTATGATGATATTTTGATTGAGTCGGCACCATATATCGGTCATTTTCATATTAGTGAGCCAGATCTTCAACCTTTGTCGGTTGCTTATAAAGATATACATTTAAGTATCGCTAAAATATTAAAAAGTATTAATTATGAGGGATGGTCATCTGTAGAAATGAAACCAGTTAAGGAGAATAATTTAGACAACATATCCAACGCTTTGAACTTTATAAGTAATATATATAAAAATATATGATTAATAGCGTCTGGGAATTTCCAAAATTTAATACTAAATTTTTTTTCTCCAAACGTAATAAGTATTGTTTGTGTATTCCAGTTATTAATGAAGGTAAACGTATAGTTGATGAATTGAAAAAAATTCATGATTTGAGTATTGATAAAAGTATAGATGTTATTATTTGCGATGGCGGCAGTGATGATGGATCTATTGATGATGATTTTCTGATGAAAACTGGCGTAAGATCTAAGCTGGTAAAAACTGGACCTGGTAAATTGAGCGCGCAGTTAAGAATGGGTTATTGCTATGCTATGTCTGAAGGCTATGAAGGGGTGGTAACTATAGATGGGAATAACAAAGACTCTGTAGAGAATATTCCAGATTTCATTAGTGCTTTGGATGATGGTTTTGATTTTGTGCAAGGTTCTAGGTTTGTTTTTCCTGGGCGACCAATTAATAACCCTTTATTTAGGATTTTGGCTATCAGGCTGATGCACGCTCCACTTATCTCAATTTTAGCTAATTTTAAATATACAGATACTACCAATGGTTTTAGGGCATATTCTAAAAAAATTTTTTTAGATAATAAAATTGGCATCTTTAGGAATATATTTTCTGGCTATGAACTGCTGCCTTATTTATCTGTTAGGATACCTCGTTTAGGTTATAGGGTAAAAGAAATTGGTGTTTTTAGAACTTATTCTGTAGGATTAAAGATTCCTACTAAAATCCATGGTTTTAAAGGTAATTTTGAGTTATTAAGGATATTATTTAGATTATTTTTTAACAAGTATAACCCTAATTAATAATTTTAACATATGAAAAAAGAGTATGATTATATTATTGTAGGCGCCGGTATTTACGGGTTGTATTCTGCTCTTATTTTGTCTAAAAAGAAAAAGCGTGTGTTGGTGATTGAGTCAGAGAAAGAAGCCTTTTCTAGGGCTTCTTGGATAAATCAAGCCAGAGTACACAACGGTTATCATTATCCAAGAAGTTATTCAACCGCCATAAAAAGTATAAAATATTTCGAAAGATTTAATAATGATTTTAATTTTGCAATTAACAAATCTTATAAGAGTATTTATGCAATATCAAATAATTTTTCTCTGACGTCGGCTTCAAATTTTAAAAATTTTTGTTCTAACGCCAAAATTCCTTGCACTCAAATAAACCCAGATGAATACTTTTTGAAGAATTCGGTGGAATCAGCTTTTGAGACTACTGAATATGCGTTCGATGCTAAATTGATTAGAGATTATTTATTATCTGAGTTAAAAAAACAACCTGAAGTTTCTGTTTTTTATAACAATAGAATAGTAAATGTAGATATAAAAGACGATAAGTACAGTTTAGTGCTTTTGGACGGAACGTCTGTTGAATCACAGGTGGTTGTTAACGCTACCTATGCTAGTTCTAATCAGATTATTGATTTATTTGGATTTGAAAAATTTAAAATTAAATATGAAATTTGTGAGGTAATTTTGTGCAATGTTCCAGAATGGTTTAAAAAAGTAGGAATAACTATTATGGATGGTCCGTTTTTATCATTGATGCCATTTGGCTTTGATTTTCACTCTTTAACTTCAGTAACTTTTACTCCACATCTGGTAAGCAAAGAAGATAATCCAACCTTTAAATGTCAGATTTTTAATAGTAATTGTAACAAAGATTATTTAGATAATTGTAACAATTGTCCGGCAAAACCAAAAACGGCCTGGCCTATCATGAATCAATTGACTAGAAGGTATTTGAATAGTAATATAGACATTAAATATGACAGATCTTTGTTCTCCGTTAAGCCAATATTTAAGGCTGCTGAGTTAGACGACTCTCGTCCTACGGTGTTAAAAGAGTTTAGAAAGTCTCCATATTTTTATTCCGTGTTATCTGGTAAGATAAACACAATTTACGATTTAGAAAATTATTTATGCTAACACTATGAAAGAAAAGAATTTTGTATCACTAGTTGTATGTGTGAGGAACGATGAAAATTATATAGTAGATTTTATAAAAAAAATTGATGAATTTTTATATTCAAATTTTGATAGTTTTGAAATTATTATTGTTAATAATTGTTCCACAGATAATACTATATTGCAAATTAAAAATATAAATAAAGATTTACATAGCAATATAGTGGTGATAAATTTATCATGGGTGCATGACATAGAGCAGGCCATGTTGGCTGGTTCCCAACTTGCTATTGGGGATTATGTGTATGAGTTTGATTTGCCAATATTGGACTTCCCAGTTCATTTTATGAAGGATATTTATGATAAATCAATGACTGGTTGCGATATTGTTGGGGCTATTCCTCGGAACCGCGTATCATTTATATCAAAGATTTTTTATAAAGTATTAAATAAATTTTCTTACTTGAATTTAGATTTGAAGACGGAGAGGTTCCATCTAATTTCTAGACGGGCGCTTAATAAGGCCATGGATTTAAAAGAAAAATTTCGTTATCGAAAGGCTTTGTATAAATATTCAGGCTATCTATATTCTTTTGTGGAATATGAAGCGGATGGAGTAAGCATTGCAACAAATAAAAAAACGTTTTTTCAACGATTGAGTTTAGCGGTTATGATTTTATTTTCTTTCTCGGATGTTGGTTTGAAAATTTCAATATTTTTTTCAATATTTTTTTTGTTGATCTCTGTTCTTATAGGAGCATATTCGTTATTTGTTTATTTCTATTTTAATTTTGTCGTACAGGGTTGGACTACTACAATGTTATTTTTATCTTTTAGTTTCTCTGGAATATTTTTTGTGTTGGTAATATTGGGCAAATATCTTACTATGATTATGGAACATTTACAGAATAGGCCTGATTATTTTGTTAGTTCGATAGATAGGCTAAATAAGAATGTCTAATTTATGTTTATTAATTTGTTAAAAAAAATAAAAGAATACATAGTGAGGCTGTATTATTTTTTAGTTAGTTTTTTTTATACCAACGAGAAGTTTAAGATATATAAAAATAATTTTTTAATTTTGCCAGATTGCAATGACTCCAATAGTAGTCTCAATGCACAATTTTGTCATGGTAATTTGGTAAAAATTAAAGACCCTATAGTTCAGTATTATGATAAACTTTGGTATTATATAAAAAATAAAGTTTTACAAAAGAATGGCGGCGTGATAGTTAGAGTGTCAGACGGCGAGGCTTATTTTTTGCAAGGAAAGTTGGTGGGTAATGGGCCAATTCGGCATTTTACAAGAAGTAAAAAATTAGATAGCAAAGATGTGGCTCTATTCAAGACTGGCTTACTTGCGTGTGAATCGCGCCATATAGAAATGTTGAAAAATAATCAGAATAAATTTTTAAAGATTTTTCGTAAAAACATTTTTTCAGAGATTCCTTTTGAATGTATATATGCTTTAGTATCAAGCCGTAAATTATTTAAGACAAATTACAAAATAGGCCTAATAGGCTCATATGAAAAGATGGGGATAATTAAAGAATTGATGAATCACAAAGATTATCGTGAATATATAGGCAGGGAAAAGTTTGATGATTATATAGGTATTCCAGAAAAAGGTTCAGCTAACAATCCAGTTGATTTATCAGAACAAATTCAAAAACAATTAAAAAAAGATGTGGATATTTATTTAGTTGGTATAGGGATAGCAAAATTAGTTATTTTGCCTGCTCTGAAGGAAAAAAGTTCTAGTTTGTTTATAGACATCGGAGCCGGTATTAGTGCTCTGGCTGGTTTGATTAGCAATGAGCGTCCTTATTTTGCCGATTGGTGTAATTTTCGTTTAAGAGGATTTGATTATAGTAAGGTTGATACTATGGATTTTAATCATAATAAAGATAATTTTATTAATTTATAATTTGTATTTTATATGGAAAGAATAAAGCTTTTTAAAGTTCACCAGCCACCGCATAATAAATTTTTGGATGAAACCATGATGAGCGGTATGTATGCCGAGGGTCCAAAAGTTGCAGAATTTGAAGATAAATTAAAAAATGTTACTGGTAATGAATTTACTTTAACTGTAAGTTCTGGTACATCAGCATTATTTTTGGCTTATTATTTATCAGGATTAGAAAAAGGAAAAGCGATCATTACTACCCCCATAACTTCTCCAGCTACTAATATCTCTATACCAAGGTTGGGAGGGCAGATATTATGGGCCGATGTTGACAAAAGTACTGGAAATATCTCTCCTGAGAGTGTGGGGAGATTGTTGGATAAATATCAAGATAAAGTAGCCGCTGTTGTTGGAGTAAATTGGGCTGGAATGCCATGTGATTGGGATAAGATGAAAGATGTGGTTAATGGTAGGGCTGTAATTATCGAAGATGCTGCACACGCACTAGGGGCTCTTTATAAAGGTAAATTAGTAGGGGCTGATGTGGATTTTAGCTGTTATTCTTTTCAAGCCATTAAGCATATCACAACTGGTGATGGCGGAATGTTGACTTGTAGTAATAAACACGTTTATGGTAGGGCTAAAAGGTTGAGATGGTTTGGAATTGATAGGGGTAAGGTTGGTAGGGCATTCGATGATGATGTATTTGAGGCAGGTTTTAAATTTCATATGAACGATATCGCCGCTTCAATTGGATTGGCTCAATTAGAGGATTTACCTGAAATATTGAAACGAAGAAGAGAAATTGCCAATTATTATGAAAAGGAATTAGATGGAGTAGTTGATTACCAGAAAACTGATTATGATGCCTCTTCATCTTATTGGTTATTTACAACAAGAGTAAAAAATAGAAAATCAGTGATTTCAAGAATGGATGATCTTGGTGTTGATGTTTCACCAGTTCATTGTCGTAATGATAATTATTCTTGTTTTAAAGATTTTACTTTGGGAAAAGATAATCTTGTAAATACTAACATCTATGATAATGAGATGTTGTGTATACCGGTTGGAGATTGGTTAAATGATGGTCAGATTGAGCATGTTGTTAAGTCATTAAAGAAATCAATATCATAGTATGGATAAAAAAAATATTCAATTATTTAAAGTTAACGTTTCTGATAGTTCAATTGATTTGACGGTTGATACTCTGCGTAGTGGGTTTATTGCTACTGGTCCAAAGACCGATCTTTTTGAAAATAAATTTGGAGATTTTATCGGCAACAAGAATGTTGTTGCGGTAAATTGTGGAAGTTCGGCTTTGGCTTTGGCTTTGTATTTATCGGATATTAAAAATTCTGATGAAGTCATATGTTCTCCTTTAACTTGTGCTGCTGTCACAGAATCAGTTTTTCAAACGAAGGCAAAAATTGTTTGGGCGGATATTGATATTAAAACTGGAAATATTGATCCTGAGGATATAGAAAGGAAAATAAATAAAAATACCAAGGCAATCGTTTATTCACATTGGGTTGGCAGATTGGCCGATATCAACAGAATAAATCAGATCGCCAAGAATCATGGCCTTATTACTATAGAAGACGCGGCAAGTGCTATTGGTGGAGAATACGATAGTATGAGAGTGGGTAGGCACTCGGATTTTACATGTTTTTCATTTCAAGCGGTAAAACAGATTACTACCGGTGATGGCGGAATGTTGGTCTGCAAAGACGAAGCCACAAAAGATAGGGCGATTCTTCTTCGTAATCACGGAAATGATAAAAAAGCGAAGAGGAGTCCAACGACCTTAGGTTTTGATGTTCTAGAAGCTGGTTGGAAATATCAGATGAATGATATTGCGGCATCAATTGGCTTGCCGCAGATTGACAATCTGGAGGATATTATTAAACAAGCTCGTAATAATATGGACGTATACAACAAAGAGCTGGCTGGAGTAAGTAATTTGGTCATTTTGACTGATTATCCGCTTGCTAATTCCAATCCTTGGGTCTATACTGTACTAGTAGAAAATCGCGATGCTTTTGTTGAGTTGATGAAGGAAAATGGTATTGGTTGTTCCGTAGTGCACATGCGTTGTGATGAATTGAGTATATTTAAAGAATTTAAAACAGATTTGCCTAAGTTGGATTATTTTTATGAGCGAATGATTAATATACCGGTTGGTTGGTGGCTAAAAGAAAAAGATATAAAAGATATTTGTGAAATAATTAAACAAGGTTGGTAATTATTAATATAAAAAATTATGTCAGTAAAATTAATTGATTTACAATTGATACAAACAAAGGATGTTCGTGATGGTCATCAAAATGGGTGGTTTATACCAGTGTGGAGAGATTGGGATAAAATTTATGATTTAGAACCGAAAATGGCTTATATAGCCACTTGTTTTTCTGGTGAGATAAAAGGGCCTCATTTACACAAAGAAAGATGGAGTTTTCTTACAGTCCTAAAAGGAACAGTTGCTTTTATAGTTAAGGAAGATAATGAATATAAAGAATTTATAGTTTCTAGTGAAAAACCACAGACTTTGGTAATACCTGCTAATATCCCGCAAGCTCACGTGAATATTGGTAAGGAGGAAGCTATAGTATTAAATTTGTGTAATCCAGCTTGGCATCCCGACAAACAAGATAACTATAATGGGGATTATAGTGATTATGATTTTTCTAAATGGTTAAATAAATAATTATGAAAATTTTAGTTACTGGAGGAGCGGGGTATATTGGTTCCATACTTGTTCCAGACTTAATTAAAGACGGACATGAAGTGGTGGTGGTGGATAAATTAACTTTTGGTAACAATCTAAAGGGTGTTACTGGATTTAAGTTATATGAAAGAGATGTGTTAGATATAGACCCTTCCTGGTTGGAAGGCATGGATGCGGTCGTACATCTAGCAGGGCTTTCTAACGATCCTATGGCCAATTTCAGACCGCGTGATAATTTTGTATATAATAATGCCGTGACAGCGTTATTGGTATATCTGTGCAAACAGAAAAAAGTTAAACGTTTTATTTTTGGAAGCACCTGCTCAATTTATGGATATTCGGCAGTAAAAAATATGGTAGAATCAGATCCGGTGTGTCCAAGTTTTCCATATGGTATTTCAAAAATGCAGGCTGAATATTGTATCAATTCTGCAACTGACGATAGTTTTAGACCGATAATTTTTAGACAAGCTACTGTTTATGGTTGGGCTCCACGCATGAGATTTGACCTAGTAGTCAACACCATGACAAAGTATGGAGTCAGAAACGGTCAAATAACAGTTAACAATCCTGATCTGCAAAGACCCCTTATCCATATAAAAGATTTATCAAAGGCCTACCTTTTAGCACTAAGGGCTCCCTTAGATGTAGTTGGAACTTTTAATATTGCTAGAAAAAATTATACGATTTTGGAAATCGCACAAGAGGTCCACGAAGCGTTGTCAAATAAGGGGTATGAAAATAAATTGAAAATAAATCATGAGGAAGACATGAGAAATTATCGGGTTAACATAGAAAAATCAGAGAAAATTTTTGGTTTTAATCCGCAAATAGATATAAAATTTGCTGTAGATGAGATATTGGATAAAATGGGCAGTAAAGACAATCCTGATTGGGAAAATAAATGGTATATCAATGCGGAGGTTTATAAGGCAAAAGTTTTAGCAGAAGAAGAATTATGGCATCAATATTTAGGCGATAATCATAAAGGTAAAATTGATTTCGACTG
>Ga0066639_10000222_pt1 | contig 47237 bp, 44 predicted proteins | sample CryGeyCG2114_010_2_FD_59504 | JGI IMG/M metagenome (GOLD analysis project Ga0066639, IMG submission 59504) | Groundwater microbial communities from aquifer - Crystal Geyser CG10_big_fil_rev_8/21/14_0.10 | ecosystem: Environmental > Aquatic > Deep subsurface > Groundwater | place: USA: Utah...
CTTGGTCTTTTGACCTTAGGCATAGCCTTACTTCAAATTTGGAGTAGGGCTATTTTTTTTACTTTGTTTTTTTGTTCTTTCTTCTTTTTTCTCTTCTTCTTCTTCTCTTTCTTTTACCTTACTGATGCAACCCCGGCAGATACTTCCGAATCTTTTGAATATCAAATCTGCGGGAATGCTGTTTGATTTTTTCTTTGGCTTTCTTGGTTTTGACAAAGCGGATCCAGTCGTAGTTGGGTCCTTTTTTATTTTTTTCAGTAATAATTTCCACCATATCACCATTTTTCAATTCACTGTCCAGGGCAGACATTTTGCCATTGATCAGGGCGGAAGCACATCGATTGCCAACATCGGTATGAACGGCATAGGCAAAATCAACCGGTGTGGCATCACGCGGTAAGTCGTAGACATCTCCTTTCGGGGTGAAAACAAAGATGCGATCTTGAAAGATATTGAATTTGATATCTTTCAAAAAATCTTGAGTGTTGGCAGCGTCTCTTTGCGCGGAAAGAATTTCCTGCACCCAACGAGGTGGTTTTTCTTTGAGGTTTTTATCTACTCCTTGTTCTTTGTAGTAAAGATGGGCGGAAATTCCGTAAATAGCTTCTTCATGCATGCTCTGTGTGCGGATTTGAAATTCAGTTGCTTTGCCGTGTGGTCCAAAGACTGTAGTGTGTAGACTGCGATATCCGTTTGGTTTTTGGACGGCAATATAGTCTTTGAAACGGTTGTAATTCGGTTTCCAAATGGTGTGAATAATTCCCAGAACATTGTAACAATCGGCAATTGTCGGCACAATCACACGAACGGCAAATACATCGTAGATTTCATCGAATTTACGGTTTTTGTTTTCCATTTTTTGCCAGATGCTGTAAAGATGTTTGAAGCGACTTTCAATTTTGTATTCAATCCCGAGTTTCTCCAGTTCTTTTTTGAGAATTGTGGTGATTTTCTGAATATATTGATTCAACTCCACCTTTTTCTCAATCTCGTATTTATATTCCACTTTTTTGTACTCTTCCGGATAGAGATATTTGAAACAAATATCTTCCATTTGCCACTTGAGACGCCAAACACCGAGTAGGCCGGCGATTGGTGCGTAGATTTCCAGAGTTTCCTTGGCAATTCTGTCTCTTTTCTTGTCAGGCAAGATTTCCAAAGTCCGGAGGTTGTGTAGACGGTCGGCAAACTTAATGAGAATGACGCGAATATCATTGGCCATGGCCAAGAACATTTTGCGAAGGCTTTCTTTGTATCGTTCCACACCGCGGTATTTGATTTTACTCAGTTTTGTGATTCCTTCCACTAAGTAGGCGATTTCTTCACCAAATTCTTTTTTAATATCATCTATTGTGACACTGGTATCTTCTGGCACATCGTGTAGTAGTCCGGCGGTGATGGTGTTAATATCTGCTTTGATTTGTGCCAGAATGAAAGCGGTATGTAGGGGGTGGGAGATGTAGAGTTCGCCACTTCTTCGTTCCTGATCGCCATGTGCTTTTTTAGCAAAAGCATAGGCTTTTTCAATTAAAGTGACATCAGCCGTGGGATCATTTTCTTTGATTTGATGGACAATCTGTTCAATAGTCATCTGAGTTTGGCTTTAAGGATTTTTTTATGTTATAATTATTATAGTTTTAAGTTAAGAAATAGTCAAAAAACTTGAAGTTTATTTTAAGTCATTTTGAGTATTTATTTTATTGTAATTTTTGTGAAATTGCAGTTGAAAAAATTAAGTTTGATTGGGACAATCTTTTTTGTTCTGATTTTTATTTTCTCTTCATTGATATTTTTGTCTCCAGCTAGTGCGGCCACTGACCCGGCATTAAATACTACTGGCGATCAAGGAATTAATCTTTGGGGAGAAAATCCTGATCCAAATGTCGGTCAGTCTATCTTTGCAGATTTTGGCAACAATGATCCGCGGATCATTGTCGGTCGGATTATTCAGATTCTTTTGGGGCTCTTGGGTGTGATTGCCGTAATCCTAATTATTTACGGGGGTTGGCTCTACATGAGTTCACAAGGTGCGCCGGACAAAGTTGAATCAGCTAAAAAAGTTTTGACTAATGCTCTGATTGGTTTGTTAATCATCCTTTCGGCTTTTGCCATCGTCACCTTCATCATTAGTCGTTTTCTTTCTGCTACTGGTGATGGGGGCGTGGGCGGAACAGGTAATGCCGATGCCAATCGTTTGGGTCGGGGCATGAGTGCTCTGGGTGCCGGCATTGTCAAAATGGTCTATCCCGAACCGGGTCAACGAGATGTTTTTCGTAATACTAGTATTTTAGTGAGTTTCCGTGAGGCGATTGCGCCGGAAAGTATTTGTACGATTACGGCTGGGGGGCAATGCGCTCCAGGAGCCAAGCTAGTGCCGGAAAGTATCAAGATTTTTGTAAAAGAACAAGGAGATGGGGCTTCCAATGTTGTTGATGTGTTGGTGCTTTCCAATGACAACAAAACTTTTGTTTTTACCCCGGTTAACTATTTGGGTTCTCCTTCAGCCAATGTTTGGTACACAGTAATGCTGACTGACCAAGTTGAAAAGGTGAGTGGCGGAAGTGCTTTCCCTTTGGATCCGTTTTTTTGGGAATTTGAAGTCAGCAGTAAACTTGACCAGTTACCGCCTCAAGTGTTGTCTGGTCGAGTTTTTCCAAAGCCATCTGATGACAAGACTGTCCCCAAGAATGCGATTATCCAAATTAATTTCAATGAAGCCATTAATCCCTTGAATGTTTCCGGAAGCAGTGCTACGATCGGCAATTCTTTGCGTGTGATTAATCAGGATACTGGAAAACCAGTTGTTGGAGATTTTGTGATTTCCAATCAATATCGGACCGTAGAATTTATCCCTTCTGAAAAATGCGGGGTCAATGGTTGTGGAGAAGAGATATATTGTTTGCCGGGTGATAGTCTGGTGCGCGTGGAGTTGGTAGCTGCCGAGCTTGCCAATACCTGCACGACTGATGCCGAATGTATTACCAAAACTCCGTTTAATACTTGTGCTGGCGGTTTTTGCACTAATTCAACCGGACAACGTCATCCAACCGGGAAAGCAGTTGCTGGAATCACAGATGCTTCACAAAATTCTTTAGATGGCAATCGTGATGCTGGTGCGATTGGGCCAGTGAGCTATTACAATGAGAACTTGCCTGTTCCAACAGAAGGAGATTCATATCAATGGCATTTTGGTGTTTCTGGTGTGATGGATTTGACCCCGCCGATCATTCTTGAAACCAGTGTTGCTTCCGGACAATTCGGAGTGAATTTGAAAAATATGATTGACATTACTTTTAGTAAATTAATGATGAGTAATACCATGGCGACCGGTAGTGTCAAGATTGAAAAGGGTGTGAAGCGAGTGGAACACCAATTGATTAATTTACGTTCCAAGACAAAAGAGCCGGTTGGTTATTGGGTGAGTAATTACAATCGCGGGACGACGCCTGATCAGACTATTGCTCAAATCGGACATAGTATTTTCTTGGGTGATACTGTCTATCGTTCTCAAGTCGGATCCGGTGTCAAAGATATTTATCAAAATTGTTTCAAGCCAAGTGCCGGAGTTGGTTGTTTGGCCACACCGAGCCAGCCCTCTTGTTGTAACAACAAGCCGACAGCTAAAGAAGTTTGTCCTTAATTTATTAATTACATGAAAGATAATTTGAAAAAAATAATCATCTTGGGATCCATTGTCATTGTTTTTGCTTTGGCAATTTTTGTGATTCCGATTCAACCGGTAAGTGCGGAATTGAATTTTTGGGGAGGCGAGGTTGATCCAAATATTGGCCAATCAGCCTTTGCTGATTTTGGTAATAATGACCCGCGGATCATTGTTGGTAGATTGGTGCAGATTTTCTTGGCTTTGTTGGGTGTGATTGCCGTAGTTTTGATTATTTACGGTGGTTGGTTATATATGAGTGCCCAAGGTGAGCCTGACAAAATTGAAAAGGCCAAGAAATTATTGGCCAATGTCGCAATTGGACTATTGATTATTCTTTCTGCTTTTGCGATTACCACTTTTTTCATCTCCAGACTCCTCAATGCGACCGGAGCGGGAAGTGCTGATAGTTGTATCATTGGTGAAACCAAGGATTGCGGTTGTGACGGAGTCCGCACCTGTCTTGATGCTGGTTGGGGAGGTTGTATTGGATCGGATTGTGGAGATGACGAAAAAGATGGTGATCCTTGCGATGAAAATACTTTGACTCCAGCTTGTGATGCCGGAACAACAATTTGTAATATTAATCAATTTTGTGACCCGAATAGTAATTGTACTTGCAAACCAAAAGGAGATGTTGGCGACTCTTGTGATCTTGATACCGGCACGACCGGCTGTCAGGCTGGTGGAAATTGCGGACAATTCTTAGTTTGTGATCCGACCAGTTGTGTTTGCGACGGTCCTCCTTTAATTGAAGCATTTAATCCGGCTGACAGTGCTCCGGGTAGTTTGATTACAATTACCGGAAGATATTTTGGGAAATATAGTGCGGGAAGTAGCCATGTCTATTTCTGGGATGGTACTGATTTTAATCTGGAAGCTCAGTTGGCAGGTGATGTGAATCCGCTCTGTGGTAATACTTGGTTTGATCGGGAAATTATTGTCGTGGTTCCGGCTGGGGCACAAACCGGCCCAATCAGGGTGTCAGCGGCCAATGGCCAAGATGATACTAATGATGCTCGTGGTAATAATCTAGCTAATTTTGTAGTTAACGCCGTGGTTCGTCCGGGATTATGTAAGTTGGATCCGAATTTTGGCAAGACAGATGCCTTGATTAACTATTATGGAATTAATTTGAATGGAGGGGAATCCTATTTTGGAAATTTAGCCAGTAATGTTCCGGCCAACTCTTCTGTTTTCAGCACCGCATTGTCTGGCACGGGCACTGTCCCAAATATCCAACCCGGAGCAACAACCTCTTTTGTTTTGTCTGCCGGTGGAGTGGCCAGTAATTTCTTGCGGTTTGTCAAAACAGAAGATGTAGTAAATAATTTAGTGATTTCTTCTTTTGATCCACTTGACGGAGGCGAAGGACAGTATGTTACTATTTACGGAAAGGGTTTTGGGGTTAAAAAAGGAGATAGTAGGGTCTATTTTGGAAATGTGGAAGCTGTCTACGACTTCCCACGAGTTTGCGCCACTTCTGTTTGGTCTGATGATCAGGTCGTGGTCAAGGTTCCGGATACGGCTTTGGGAGAATTGCAAATCAGCATGGAGGTTGGAACGAATACCGCAACAGCTTTAACCAATTTTACCGTCAATGATGTTGTGCGTCCCGGTCTTTGTAAAATTGATCCAAAGCTTGGGCAACCCAATGACGAAGTGACTCTGTGGGGAGAAAATTTTGGAAATCAAAGTGTAAATAGTAGCGTGATTTTCTTTCAAAACAAAATCATGACCGGTACTGATTTGACTTTCTGGGGTCTGGATACCGGCAGTTCCGGAATCAGGCCTGACAAAGCAATCACCAGGATCCATGCCAACGCCTTGTCTGGTTTGGTTAAAGTTTCCAATGGATTGGAAAGTAACGGAATCTATCTGGCGGTTGGTTCTTGTACTAAGGATGACCAGTGCGACAAAGGTCAAGTTTGTTGTCCGGCTGGTACGCCGGAAGCCGGGCGTTGTCAGAGTAGTCAGGAAAAATGTTTAGGTGCTTTTGATTCCTCGGTTTTTGAATGGGATTTCAATACCGGATTTGATACAAAAACTTGTCCAATTACTGCACCATATCAATGTGGTGATGGGAGTTGTTGTAAGAATGCCTGTATTTTTGATAATGCCTTGGGAGTGACGGTTTGCTCGGAGGGAGCTTCTTGTTCCGGTTTGTCTGCGGATCAATGCTTGATCAGTAATACTTGTCCGAATTCTCCCGGATCTTGCAGTGTCAATCCAAGTGTGATTTTGACCGGCGGAACCTGTGATTGTACTTTCCTTGGTTGCCCGACTTGTGGTTATGATAATAATCTGAATCGATGCATCAGCCCTCAACAATGTAATTTAGACGTGATGATCAATGATGTTAATGGTGCTCCAATTGAGAAATCTTGTGCCGACTATCAAGGCACGACCCGTTGGCAAGTCAAAACAAAACAGACCTGCCCACCTAATTTTACCAAGGCGGCCGGTAATAATGATCTCTGTGTTGATCTGAACAGTACCTGCAATGTTTGCACTGGGAATCTTTCTTGCATGAATGTCGGCAATGTTGATATTGGTCGTTGTGGATTGAATCGTTTTGTTTGTCCAAATAGTTTTTCTTGTAATGCCAGTAAAGTTTGCGAAAAGAGTGATGGGCTCTGCGAATGTTGTTGTGACAAAAAACAAAATGATCTTGTGAAAAAAACCAATCCAGCCTGTTGCGCTCCTTTGACTTGTGACAATGAATGTGGTGCCGGTGGTGATTTCGGATATTGTTCTGGTTGTGCAAATGCTGGTACAACTCAGGCTGAACATGATGCGGCTTGCAATTGCGATGGATCGACCGGGAAATATTGTGATTTGAGTGTTCCAAGCGGGGCTTGTCGAGATTGCAGTCAGATCACTGACAAGGGGGAATGTGGAATCCATGGTTCCTGTTGTGTTGATGGGATGCGTGGCAATGCTTGCCGGGGAGTTTCTGCATCAAGATTTTTCAATGTTCCGGATCAGACCATCTATTGTTCATATTTTACTTGTGATTCTTGTATCGCTCCGAATCAAGAAGGTGATTTTACTTCCAGAAGTAAGTGCGATGAGGAATGTCCTTTGGCTTGCAACAAGAATGCTGGAGGAGGAGTTTGCAGTCCGGATGATGATCTTTGTAAAGCAATCAGTGCAAATTTAGAATGTGATCCTGATGCCTGTATTTGTGAGCAGATTAAAACTGTGGAGAAAATTTGCGGATGTCAATTGGATAGCGAATGTACCGGATTGGATCAGGGTTGCGGATATGACGGTTGTTGCTCTGATCGTCCGAAAGTCGTGGAGCGTATTCCGACAATTGATGCCGTGGGAACTTGTCGTAATGCCATGATCAGCGCCAAGTTTGATCAAACCATGTCTTTAGGAAGTTTTGAGTCCAATATTTTGTTGATTGGTGACTATGGTAATGATGTTTGTCCAAGTAATACAGAATTGTTGGTGCGTGCTGATCGTAATTTATTATTAGCGATGTTGGCGCGTCCGATTTTTGCCGCTTCCAATTATTGTGCTGTCCAGGGTAGGGTTTTGAGTTCCAATGTGGTGAATGTGGATGGGGGTTACAGTTTGGTGAATTTTGCGCCCTTGGAAGCACTTGATGCTAATCACAAATATTATTTAGTGATTAAGGGTGATGCGCGTTTGGACAGTACCAGTGGCGCGATGAGTGATTGGCAAATTGGTTTGAAAGGTGAGAATCATTCTGATGCCTATATCTTCAACGGAATTACTGAAGGAAACACTGGTGTGAGTTATCCAAATGCGGAAATTTGGTCGTTTACCACTGGTAATGATATTTGCCAACTTGAGCGTGTGGAAATTACACCTGAACAGTATCTATTCCAAAAACCATATCAAGTCTATGACAGCTTCTTGGCAAAGGCATATAGTGCAATTGGTGATCCAATTGTTTCTTCCGGCGACTATGCCTGGACATGGAGTTGGAGTTCTGACGATGCCAGTATTGCCGAGGTTGAACAAAAGAATGATGACCCTGACCAGGCCGTAATTACGGGTGGTTCAAAAGATGATACCCATACTTTTGTGCATGCCAAAGCGACAATTTCCAGAGATGTTGTCAATCCTGTTTCGACTGTCGGCAAGGTTGTGGAAGGACAATCCATGGTTACCTTATTCTTCTGTCAAAATCCTTGGCCGGGAATCAATGATTTAACAGCCTGGCCATTCCGTTGGCGTGATGCTGCAGACAATTGTGATCTATATCCGGATATGAATGATCCGAGCTATTGTATTGATAATCATTTTGAATTCCATTATTGTCGAGACAGTGGTAGTAAAAACACCCCTGATGATTTACCGGCCTTTACTTCCGATGCCGTGATTCGGGCTCGTGATGACAAAGCTGCCAAACCATTGCTGAAAGAAATCTATTTCTTCAGAGAGAAATTGCCAAATAGTCCGCAGATCACCGAGCTGAAAAATAGCATGCAACAAAATGGAAGAGTGATTGATTTGACTTGGTCATCTGTTGTGGGTGCAGTTGTCTACAAGGTATATTATGGAACCGCAAGTGAAAACTACTCTGATTATCTAGTATTGAGCAATGTGAATACTTTGCGTTTGGAAAAACTTCGCAATGAAACTGATTATTATTTTGTTGTGACGGCGACCAATGACAAGGGGGTTGAATCTGAATATTCTGAAGAAAAAACCATTCGGGTGGCTGACCTTGTGGCTCCGGCCAAACCGACTGGCGCCTCTGCTTTTGTTGACATGACCGGTGCTGTCAAATTAATTGATTTGAATTGGCAATTAGATAATAGTGATACTGACAGTTATCTCGTGGAATTTGGACCAAATCAACCGCCGGCAGTAAAAGTTAATCTTGGATTAAGTTCTGTCTATCAAATCTTGGGGGTTGATAATGCAGCGACACAGGATTATTATATAAATATCAGTGCGATTGATGCCTATGGTAATTTGAGTGATCCGGTTAAATTCCGTTGTGATTCCGGATGTGCGAATCGTTGTGCCTGTGTACTTTTGTAGGGTTTTTGAATCATGACAAATTGTGTTATAATATATGTAAATAAATAATCAAGCTCGTATGTTTAATCAACAAAATCAACAAAGTGGAGACAGTGCCGAAGATATGTTCGCAGAGGTTGACGGCGGTAGCCAAAATTCTGCCACATCAAGAAACCCTGTTAATATGGGTAATTCGCCATTTACTCAACAATCAGCAGTTTCACAGGCGCCGGTTACGCAGAATCTGCATGATTTGAATCACCAAGATCACAAACGAGGTGATTTCAAGTATTTAATTATTGGTATTTTGAGTTTGGCTGTAGTCTTGGTTGTTGGTTGGTTTGTCTATCAACAGATTTTGAAACCACGTTATTTAACTCCAAAAATTGCTGAAGAAAACACTTTGGGAGTTGACTATAATACGATTGCCGATGAACCTGTGGTAGAAAATTTAGAGATAACCACAGAAACAGCTCCAGTCGATGCACAAGCTTTGATTAATCAAGTCCCGGAAATTCAAGCAGTGGATTTGGACACGGATGGAGACGGATTAACTGATACCGAAGAAACTGCTCTGGGTACAAATATCAACAAGATTGATTCTGATGATGATGGTTTGAGTGACAAAGAGGAAGCAAAAGTTTGGGAAACCAATCCATTGGATGCTGATTCTGATGGCGATGGATATACTGATGGTCAAGAAGTGGAGGGCGGATATAATCCAAACGGAGCAGGAAAGCTGTATGAGGTTAAAAAGAATTAAAATCATTAATTTGAATAAAACGATAAAATATCATAATTTAAAACTATGGATAATTTGAATCAGAATAATGTTGTTCAACCAAAAGAACCAATCGCAACTCCTCAGACAACCACTTCCCCAGCGCCCAAGCCGGTAGAATCGGGAAATGTGCATAATCCGATCAATAATGCCTATCAGAATACTTCACAAGAAAGAAAAGTTGATTTGGATTTGCCAGCAGAAAAAAAGAAAGAAGGGGAGCAAGATTTTAAAGTGCATTTTATGCCAAAGGATTTCCAAGACAATAATGTTGTGGCCGGCAAGCATGGAAAAATGAACGGGATCATGATCATGATTGCCAGTTTAATCTTCCTGGCTTTGGTATCGGCTGGAGTCTATTACTACTTAATTAAGCCGGGTATGTCTCCGGTTGATACGGTTGTTAATCCTGCTCAAAATATTGTTCAAAATACTCCTAGTCAGAATAGTTTGGAGACATCTGTTACAGGAATTACTGGAGCAGAAATCCCGAGTCTGGCGGATCAATCTCCTGCTGACCAGGTTAAAGCTGTCTATCAAGAGTATAAGATTAATTTAGCAACCGCCACTAGTTTTAACGATTACTATGTCTTAGTGCAAAATTACGGAAGTGCAATCATGATTCAACAGGCAGAATCAGATAAGTTGGCTAATAAGAGTTTGACAGAGATTAAAAAAAATTCACCTAATTTTGATGGGTCGGAATATTTAGATGCCGACATCAAGGGCAATAATCTTGCGGTAATTAAGGCTAATGTCAAAGATTTGAATGGTACGATTATCATGAAGCAAGAAAATGGAGCTTGGAAGGTGGAAAGCGAAGAATGGGATATTCCGGGAGTGGTTAATACTCCGGCCGTTGTTTTGGCCATGGGAATAGATACTGATGGTGATGGATTGACTGACTTGGAAGAAACTTTATTAGGCACGAATAAGGCCTTGGTTGATACTGATGCTGATACCTATCCCGATGCTAGTGAGTTATCCAATCTATACAACCCGGCTGGTAGTGGCAAATTGGAAACCAATTCTCATCTTGCTAAATATGATGAAATGGGTATTTCTTTCCTTTATCCTGGGACTTGGGTGAAAGAGCTTTCTACTGATCAAAAATTATTGACTTTCCAAGGGGAAAACAATCATCGTTTTCAACTCTTTTTCGTGGATTCAAGTTCTGATTTGAATAATTATTATATGTCTGTCTTTAATGTTGATCAGATTAAGTCAAGTTTGAAATATGAGAAAAATGGTTGGTCCGGAGTTTATACGGAAAATAAACTGATTATGTATGTTAAAAAGACCGGAACGGATAAAATCTATATTTTGGAATATAATGTCGGTCCAAATGACACGACTGAGTATGAAAAATTATTCCAAGCATTGGTTAATAGTTTTATCATTAAATAAATGTTAGTCGAAGTCAGCAATCGAACCAGGAGTAAGATTAATACTGCTTTGGTCAGGAGGGTCGCAGAAAAGTTTTTGCAACAAGCCAAAGAAAAAAGAACCGTTTCTGTTGTTTTTGTTGGTGACACGGTGATGCATCGTTTGAATCAGGAATTACGGGGTAAAGATCGTCCGACCGATGTGCTTTCTTTCCGAGAATCAGACAGCGAATACTCTCAAAAAGATTTTTTGGGAGAAGTAATGATTGATTTTCAGCAGATTAAAAGACAAGCCAAAAAAAGCGTACAAGCAGAGTTGTTGTTCATCCTAATTCATGGGCTATTGCATTTACGAGGTTATGATGATGATACTGATCAGGGTGCGGAAGAAATGGATCGATTAACCAAACAATTTTTGAAAAAAATATGATCAGAGCAAAAAGGCTGTTCAAAAGTTTTACATATGCTTGCCGAGGATTGGGCAAAGTGTTTAAGGAAGAACAGAATTTTAAAATTGAAATTATTGCTGGGGTCGTTGTCTTGGCTTTGGCAATTTATTTTCGTTTCAGTTATCTTGACTTGGCGATTTTGGTTTTAGTGATTGGTTTGGTCTTGCTTGCCGAGGTGGTTAATTCTGTGGTAGAGTTAATCAGTGATATTCTGAAGCCGAAACTGGATTATTATGTGAAAAAAATCAAAGATATGGTTGCGGCAGCAGTCTTGGTCGCTTCGTTTACTGCCCTGATTGTGGGAGTTATAATTTTTGCAAAAAACTTGTTTTTATAATCTATGAGAGGAGAAAGAATTATTGCCGGACTTGACCTAGGAACATCTGATATCCGTTTAGTAATCGGACAGTATGTTGAGGGTGAAGACGGAGACAAATTGCAAGTTGTTGGTGCGGTGACCGTACCATCAGAGGGGATTAACAAAGGTGTGATCAATAGTATTGAAGATGCCACTTCTGCTATTTCCGCTTGTTTGGAAAAATGTGAACGCCTGGTCGGGATTGCCGTGGGCGATGTTTGGATTGGAATCAATGGACCGAATTTGCGCTGTGAGCGCAGTCGGGGCGTGGTTGCGGTTGGTCGCAGTGATAGTGAGATTAATAATGATGATATTGGACGCGCGATTGAAGCAGCGCAAGCTCTTTCTGTTCCACAAAATTATGACATTCTCCATGTGGTGCCAGTGCGATTTACGGTTGATAATCAAGAATATGTGAAAAATCCGGTGGGCATGACTGGAATCCGTTTGGAAGTTGAAACTTTAATTATTCAAAATCTTTCCAGTCAAATCAAGAACCTGACAAAATCAATTGATCGAGCCGGTTTGAATATTGAAGACTTGGTATTCTCTCCTTTGGCTGCTGCTACGGCTGTGTTGAGCAATGAACAAAAAGAGCTTGGTGTGGCCTTGGTAAATATTGGTGCAGCCACGACCAGTATTGCGGTGTTTGAAGAAGGGGAATTGATGCATACCGCAGTTTTGCCAATTGGCTCCAGTCATATTACCGCTGACATTGCGATTGGACTGCGTTGCCCGATTACTTTGGCTGAAAAAATCAAGGTCAAACATGGCAGTGCTTTGTCAACTCAGTTTACCAAGAAAGACGAAATTGATATTACTGACCTAATCAGCGAGGGAAATATTGATGATGAGACTTCGGTGATTTCCAAAAAATATGTTTCAGAGATTATTGAGGCACGGGTGGAAGAAATCTGTTCCAAGATTGATGATGAATTGAATCGCATTGATCGCAGTGGTATGTTGCCAGCTGGAATAGTTTTGATTGGGGGAGGGGCTAAGTTGGGTAATCTGGTTGAGGTTGCCAAAAAGAATTTACGCTTACCGGTATCATTGGGAACCAACAAAAATATTGCAACTGTGATTGACAAGGTGAATGAACCGCAGTATCTGACAGCACTTGGGTTGATTGCCTGGGGAGAACAGTCTCATGGTGGGAATGTTGCCAGCAAAAACAAACTCGGTTCTGCGATCACCCAGGGGAAGAGTGTGGTTAGCAAAATATTCTCTTACTTTAAGCCATAGATAATCAGAATTGTGGGAGTTGCTGGCAGGACTTGTAAAAAAAATTATAATGGGATATTATAAAGAGTAATAATATCCTGTTTTTATTTAGCTGTTCTACTTTTTAGAACTCCTATCAAGGGATTGTGAACAGTGGCATAAAAATATTGAACAAGATAAATTAACTAAAATTGTATGGCTGAAATAAAACCAGTCGTTGAGACTTTTGCGAAAATCAAAGTGATCGGCGTTGGAGGATCCGGTGGCAGTGCTGTCAATCGGATGATTGATTGCGGGATCAAGGGCGTGGATTTCATCGCCTTGAATACCGACGTGCAATCATTACATTACAACAAGGCTCCTAAGAAAGTTCATATCGGTAAAACCATTACCAGAGGTCTTGGTGCTGGAATGAATCCTGATATTGGCAGACAGTCTGCCGAAGAAGCACAGAATGAAATTCGTGAAGTTTTGAAAGATGCTAATATGGTCTTTATCACTTGTGGTATGGGTGGTGGTACCGGTACCGGAGCAGCTCCGGTCGTAGCAGAGATTGCCAGAGATTTGGGAGCGTTGACCGTGGCAGTCGTAACTAAACCTTTTTCTTTTGAGGGCAGTCAACGACGCAATATTGCCGATCGTGGATTGGCAGAATTATCTGACAAGGTTGATGCAATTATCACGATTCAAAATGACAAGATTCTTCAAGTGATTGACAAGAAGACCAGTATTCTTGATGCCTTCATGATTGTTGATGAAATTTTGCGCCAAGGTGTTCAGGGAATCTCTGAAATTATCAGTGTTCATGCCATGATAAATGTTGACTTTTCTGATGTCAAATCAATTATGCAAGATGCCGGCAGTGCCTTGATGGGCATTGGCGAAGCGAGCGGAGAAAATCGTGCTGTGGAAGCTGCGAAGCTGGCTGTCAATTCTCCTTTGTTGGAAATGTCGATTAATGGAGCTAAAGGAATTTTGTTTACCATTTTTGGTGGCAAGAATTTGACCATGAGTGAGGTGAACGAGGCTGCCAAGATTATCACTTCTTCTGCTGATGAAGAAGCGAAGATTATTTTTGGTGCAGGCATTGATGAAAATTTGAAAGATGAAATCAAGATTACGGTTGTCGCAACCGGATTCAATATCAAGAGCAGAACATCGCCGGTGGCTGCCGCCAAAGCGGTTGCTGATGATCTTGGCTATCGTTCTGCCACTTTTATGGAAGATGCTCCGGCAGCGGTTGATGAAGATGATGAAGATGAGGTGCCGGCAATCAGGGTGAGTAAAAAACCATCACCATTGAGGATTGCTCAGGCCGAGGTTGTAAAGAGAAAGCCAACTGTTGAAGACGAGGTGGAAGATGATGATGAATTGGGTATCCCGGCGTTTATTCGGAAGAAGATGATGTAATATTAGCCAAAATATTTGAAAATATAGAAAAATAGGGCATAAAACCCTATTTTTTTATACCTTGATTGATAGTTTTCTATTGTATTTTTATCATGTCTATGATATAATTCTACTATAAATGAAAATATATGATACAAAGAGAAATATTACAAAAGATTAAACCTTGGTTGGGCAAAGAGAAAATTTTAATTATCAAAGGTGCTAGACAAGTAGGCAAAACTTACCTTCTTAAAGAAATCAAGAAAGACTTGGAAGCTAGCGGAAAGAAAGTCGCCTATTTATTTGCGGATGATATTGACAACAAGCCGATGCTCAAGAGTTTAGCTACTTTAGAATTATACTTAGAACAATATTTTAATTTTCCTAATGATTTTATTTATCTAATGATTGATGAGTTTCAAGTGTTAGACGAGGCTGGGCTATTGCTAAAAAATATTTTTGATAAATATAAAGATAAAATTCAGTTAATTGTTAGTGGCTCGAGCGCACTCGAGATAAATAAGAATTCAGAGTACTTGACCGGTCGTGCGATTTATTTTAATGTTGATCGGGTTAATTTTAAAGAGTACTTTGATTTTGGTGAAGGTATTGAAACTAAACACTATGGACTTACTAACTTCAAAGAGATTGAAGTATTTTTTCAAACATTCAAACCGAAGTTAGAACTAAGTCTGAATAGTTATTTATCTTACGGCGGTTATCCGGAAGTTTTAACAACCCAAGGTGTATTAGAAAAAGAAGAAGTTTTAAAATCGATTATTAAAACTTATATTGATAAAGATATTATTAATCAATTGAATGTGGAAAATGTGATTGGCTTTAATAATCTGATTAAGATTTTGGCTGGACAGATTGGTCAATTAGTAAATAGCCACGAGTTATCCAATACAGCCAATGTTTCTATAAATACCTTAAAAAAATATTTAGAGATTTTGGTTGGCACTTATATTATTGATTTAGTGACGCCATATTTCAAAAACATCCGTTCGGAAATTTCCAAGATGCCAAAAGTTTATGTTTTGGATATCGGTATTTGCAATTATCTTTTACGTTCTTTTAATTTTGGCGTCGATGAACAGGGTGGGGTAATGGAAAATTTTGTTTACAACACTTTGCTTGCGCAATACGCCAAAGAGTATATTCATTTTTATCGCACCAACGGAGGAGCGGAAATTGATTTCGTAATTGAAGACAAGGATAATAAATTAACTTTGTGCGAAGTAAAATATCGTAGCAAGGTTAGTGTGCCAGTGGTTATGAAGAATTTTGAGGAGAGATATGAAAATGTAGGAAAGAAGCTAATTGTAACCAAAGATATTTTGAAAAAAGAAAATGATGTTTATTTTATTCCGGCCGTACTTTTGCCATTTGTAGATCTGCATGATTAAAATAATTTATTCAAGGTTGAAATACCGAAGGTTTGTAATAATAAATAAATAATCTATAAATAATATGGGCGTAGCATATAAATTTTTTGGTCATTAAATACAGACGAGGCTGTTGTTTCCGGAATACTCAGAGATGAGACTAGTAAAAATGTGGAGGTATTGATGCCGATGAACGCACAAATGAAAGGTGTTGATTTAGTATTAATGAATATTGATAACAAAAAATCAGTAACAATTCAGGTTAAGGGAAGCAAAGCATTCGAACCGAAAAAGAACGAACTTCGTAAATATGGACATGGCAATGTCGGATGGTTTTATTTGGATGAAAAAACTATATTTGGTGCAACAGCTGAATATTTTATTTTTTTGATTTATGTTATTGAGGAAGATGCCAAAATCGGCAGAAGAACATTAAGTCCTCATTCTATTGTTATTCCTACAAATAAACTTAAGGAATTTACAAAGAAGTATAAAAAAATTCATGGCAAAAGATTTAGTTATTATTTTTGGATAAATCCAAAAACAAAAAAAGCTTTTGATATTAGAGATGAGCAATTTAATGTTGATGAATTTTTGGACAAGACGGGTTTTTCAAAGTTAAACAAGGAAATTGTATAGATTTTGAAACGTTTTTATGACATTACTTAAATAACCATGATTCCAAAATTTGATTTTAATAAAATAAAATTTGCCACCGACCCGCCAACTTTTGAGAAGGCGGTGGATTTGTATGATAGTGGTAAGGTGAAGAATTTTAAAGAGGGAATCGGCTCGTATTCAGCGATTGTAGAAGGCGGGAAGAATTATCACGTTACCATTGGGGCACGTCGTTTCGGATTAGGAAATTGCGATTGCTATATGGGACAGAACGATTATCTCTGTAAGCATATGGTGGCGCTGTCTATTCATGTAGTACTAGACGGAAAGCCGATCGCTTCGGAAGATAAAGAATTAAATAGCGAATCAAGATGTAGTGGGCGATTGGGAGAATTATCAAAAACAGAAATGGCTGAAACAAAGAAAGTGATCAGCGAGGCAATCAAATACATCAAGCCGTATAATGGCCCGTCACGAACATGGTTTGCTTATCAGGCGTCTTTGTCTGAGGGCTGTCATCGCTTGTCGGCGATCGTTTCTGATTTGCCGGTAAGCGCGCAGACCGCGGAGTTGATTATAAAAACGCTTTTACGTTTAGATAAAAAACTTTGCTCTAGTGGGGTGGATGACTCGGATGGTGCGGTCGGAGGGTTTATTCAGGAATGTGTAGAGGTGCTAAAAGAATTTGCCCAATTAGACGAGGGATGTATTGTTGTCTTTGTAAAATTATGCAAGCAATCAACTTGTTTCGGTTGGGAAGATCCGTTGGTGCGGATGTACGATGAAAGATGAAGTAGATTTTTGCCCTTGCCAGATCCGTCTGATATGGCAAGATAACGGTAGAATTTTGAAACAAGGAAATTTATAGCTAGGAATTAGCTTCAACCAGAGGATTAGTTCACTATCCTGCGTTTATTCGGAAGAAGAAGAGGTAGCTTGTTTAAGGGAATTATATTTTAGATATAAAGTAAAATCACCAGCTTTTCAGTTGGTGGTTTTTGTTCTTGTTTTTTTGTATGTTCTATTTTAATTTTAAGCTTATTTTATGGTATACTAAAATAATCCAGATGATTAAGTGTATTTAGTTTGAATGAGCTTAATAATAAACTTAATTTGGTTAAATTTAATAATGTAATTAATCAGTTAAAATATGCTCACTAATTTGTTTATTTTGGTTTGTGCTTTGTTTGTAATTATGAAAGGAGCAACCTTGGCCACTAAATATGCGTCTTTGTTGGCGGAGAGTTATCATTTGTCAAAATATACTGTTGGTTTTATCATTATCGCTGTTATTTCTATTTTGCCGGAAACATTTGTGGCTATCAACTCGGCAATAGAAGGAGTGCCTGAATTTGGACTGGGAACTCTATTTGGATCTAATATTGCAGATTTAACGTTGGTTTTTGCGCTAGTTTTGTTTGTGGTTGGCCGAGGTTTAAAAGTGGAAAGTAAGATTTTGAAAAATAAAAAAACATATCCCTTGATTCTTTTTTTACCCCTGATTTTGGGAATAGATGGTTTTTATGGAAGGATAGATGGATTGGTTCTAATCCTTGTTGGAGCGGTTTTTTATTTTATTGCTTTGAAGAATGGAATGGATAATAAAATTTTTAAAAATCAGACTGGTCGATTAAAAAGCGCTTCAATGTTGCTATTTGGAATGGCGTTATTATTATTTGGTTCTTATTTTACTGTTATTTCAGCTTCTGACTTGGCCGTCAGCTTGGGCATTGATTCAATTTTAATTGGAATGTTGATTGTCGGTGTGGGTGCCACGATTCCTGAAATATTTTTTTCAATCAAGGCAATCAAAAAAAACGATGATTCTCTGGCAATCGGTGATATCTTGGGAACGGTTTTGGCAGACGCGACTATCGTGGTTGGAATTATCGCTTTGATTACGCCGTTTGTTTTTCCTCGAAGGATTATTTTTGTCACCGGTTCTTTTATGATTTTGGCAGTCTTACTATTATATTATTTTATGTCTACCGGCAGGACTCTATCTAGAAAAGAAGCTTATTTTCTTTTTCTTTTTTGGGTTGTTTTTGTTCTAACTGAATCTTTCATAAGTAGAGCATATTAGTTGGGTATTATATTGATATTTTTTAAATAATTCTTGTTTTATTATATTTAAACTGTTTATTAGCTTTGTCTATTAAACTTATCCACAATGATAAATCAATTTGGTTAATTCAAAGAGCCAAATTGATTTATTTTTTTTAATCTAACCTGATTTTACCCGGTTTTACCATGATATTGAATTGTGCTACAATAGAAATATCCACAAAATATAGTGGTGTGTGATATGGGGGAGGCACAATATGTTGATATTTAAAGAAAAGCAAAATACCTTCCCGTATTTATTAAGGATTTTTAAGTAGATGTTTTTACTTGTATGATTTGTCCTGTCTGCTATCACAAGGATACAAAAGTGATTGATTCCAGAATTTCTTCTGATGGTTTGTCGATTCGTCGACGTCGAGAATGTTTGAAATGCGAATTTCGCTTTTCGACCAATGAGGAAATGGAGATTTTGGGTTTGACAGTCAATAAGCGGAGTGGTGGTAAAGAAAACTATTCTCGAGAAAAATTAATGATTGGTTTACGGAAGGCTTTGGAGAAGCGACCGATTGTTGAAGAGAATTTCAAAAAATTAGTTAATTTGATTGAGCGGGATTTACAGGCATTACGCAAAAACATGGTTGAGTCAGAAGAGATTGGTCAGATTGTGATGAATCAGTTGAAAAAGATCGACAAGGTTGCCTTTATCAGATTTGCCTCAGTCTACAAGTCTTTTGAAGATTTGGAAAGCTTCCAGGAAGAATTGAACAAGTTGATCAAGAGTAAGAAGGATAAATAAAAAATAAGATAAACACATGGATAAGGTAATTACAAAAATCAGAAAAAGGTCTGGCGAAATAGTTGATTTTGATCAGGCAAAAGTGGCAAGTGCAATTTACAAAGCGGGAAAAGCTGTGGAGATTGATGATCAGGATCTAGCTCAACGTCTTAGTGAAGAGGTGATTGAGGAGGTTCGTCAAAAGTTCCATTCTCGCAGTATCCCAGCCGTGGAAGAGATTCAGGATATTGTGGAAGAGGTTTTGATTCAGAATCGTCGGATCAAAATGGCCAAGGCCTATATTCTATATCGTGATCAACGTCGACAATTGCGCGAAATCAAGAAGGCTGGTGAAGAAGAAAAGCTGATGGAAGATTATCTTGGTAAGGCTGATTGGCGTTTGAATGAAAATAGTAATATGAGCTTTTCAGTTCAGGGTTTGAATAACTATGTCGCATCTTCAATTTCTGCCAAATATTGGTTGAACAAGATGTATTCCCAAGAGATCCGCAATGCTCATATCAATGGTGATATTCATATCCATGATTTGGGCATGTTGGCCCCATATTGTTGCGGTTGGGATCTGAAGGATTTATTAGTGCGTGGTTTTGGTGGTGTGGCAGAAAAGGTGCAGAGTAAGCCGGCTAAGCATTTCCGGAGCGCCCTTGGTCAGATTGTCAACTTTTTATATACCCTTCAGGGCGAGGCCAATGGCGCGCAAGCCTTTGCCAGTTTTGATACTTATCTAGCCCCCTTTATCCGTTATGACAATTTGAATTTCAAACAGGTTAAACAAGGTTTGCAAGAATTCATGTTTAATATCAATGTGCCGACCAGAGTTGGTTTTCAGACTCCCTTTGTCAATGTGACCATGGATGTGACCCCGACTGAAACTGTTGGTGATGAACATGTAATTATCGGCGGGGAAATCAAGAACGAGAAGTACAAAGATTTTCAAGCAGAAATGGACGTATTCAATCAGGCTTTTGCCGAAATTATGATTGAGGGTGACTCTACTGGCAGGGTATTTTCTTTCCCAATTCCAACTTACAATATTGATGTTGATTTTAATTGGGATCGTCCAGCTTTGCAACCAATGTGGGAAATGACTGCCAAATATGGCATTCCATATTTTTCCAACTTTGTGAATTCAGATATGAAGCGTGATGATGCCCGCAGTATGTGTTGTCGTCTTCGTCTTGATAATCGTGAATTGCGTAAGCGTGGGGGAGGTTTGTTTGGTGCAAATCCATTGACTGGCAGTATTGGCGTAGTCACGATCAATCTGGCCAGAATCGGCTATCAGGCAGAGAATAAAGAGGACTTTAAGAATCGTCTTGGTCGGATGATGGAGTTGTCTAAAGATAGTCTGGAAGTGAAGCGCAAAATTATCGAGCGTCTGACTGTTGATGGTCTCTATCCATATTCTTCACATTATTTGGATAGTATCTACCAACGTTTCAATGCCTATTGGCAAAATCATTTCAGTACAATTGGGATCAATGGTATGAACGAAGCTTTATTAAATTTGCTTGGAAAAAATGTTTCCGATCCGGAAGGACATGCTTTTGCAATTGAAATCATGGATTTCATGCGAGAGAAGTTAATGGACTATCAAAACTCCACTAATAATCTCTACAATCTTGAAGCCAGCCCAGCAGAGGGTGCCACATATCGTTTTGCCAAGAAGGACAAGGAAATGTTCCCAGAGATCATCGTGGCCAATGAAAACGCAGTCAGGGAAAGCGGAGCTAATCCATATTATACCAATTCTTCGCATTTGCCGGTTAATTTCACTGATGACATTTTTGAAGCTTTGGAATTGCAAGATGAATTACAAACCAAGTATACCGGTGGCACAGTTTTGCATGGATTCTTGGGTGAGAGGATTAATGATCCGGAGGCAGCGAAGAGATTGGTTAAAAAGATTGTGGAGAATTACAAATTGCCATACTTTACGATCACTCCAACTTTTTCAATTTGTCCAAAACATGGCTATTTGTCAGGCGAACATGAGTATTGTCCAAAATGTGATCAGGAAATTGGTTACCAACGAGATGCTTTGACCAGCCTGGGGATAAACCGACCACAAGGAATTCATGAAGTAGAAATGGGTGTTCAGGGGGTTGATGATGAAAAAATCGTTGATGCTAATTTTAGCCCAAAACAACCAGAAGAAAAAAAAGATGCCGAGCATGAACGAAAAATTTTGGAAGCAATCATGTAGCCAAAAAAGAAAATATGTATTAAGATTAAATTAATAAAATAAAAAACAAAAATATGAGCCCAATTGAAACAAAAAGACAGAAGTGCATTGTATATAGTCGTGTGGTCGGCTGGTTGACTCCAACTAAGAATTGGAATCTTGGAAAGAAAGCCGAATGGGACGAAAGAAAAGAATACAGCTCAGATAAATGCTGTTAATAATTTAATCAACTATGTTGATTGGCGGATTAGAAAAGTTGAGCTTGATTGATTATCCAGACCACCTCGCAGCCATTGTTTTCACCCAAGGATGCAATTTCCGATGCCAATTTTGTTACAACCCCATGCTTGTCTTGCCTAACGGTAAGAAGGGTATAGTGCAAAAAGATCACCTGATTCCAGAGAAAGATCTTTTTGCTTTTTTACTGAGTAGAGTCTCAAAATTGGATGGAGTTGTGATCACTGGCGGTGAACCAACCCTGCATCAGGACTTACCTGAGTTCATCATTAAAATCAGGAAACTCGGATACAAAATCAAACTCGATACAAATGGAACAAACCCGGAAATGGTCAAGGATTTGCTGGACGAGCAATTGCTTGATTATTTGGCTATGGATTTCAAAGCACCAAAAGAAAAATATGAGTTGGTGGTTGGCGTGCCGATTGATTTCTCAAAAATTGCAAAATCTGTTAAAATAATAAAAGCGAGTAATCTCCCACATGAATTTCGGACTACGATTGCTCCCAATCTTTTGAATCAGGCTGATATCTTGGTCATGGCGGAATTTTTGGCCGGAGATAGCCGTTGGTACTTACAAGAGTTTCAATCAGACAAGGAGCTGGTTAATGAGGCTCTGGAGGGCTCGCCAATGTATACCAGGCGTGATTTACAGGAGATGGCTGATGCTGCCAGGAAATACGTCAAGAATTGTCGTGTCCGTTAAGTCAGTAATTTTATTATTTTTTAACATATGCCTAAACAAAACGAGGTTCAAGAATCTGACTTGATCAGATTAATGCAGGAAAACCTAGCATTGACCAAGGAAATGTATTTATTGACTCAGAAGGTAAAGAAGTATATGCTTTGGGTACAAATTATTGGTGTTCTCAAAATTCTTTTGATTTTGGCCCCAATTGTTATCGCCTTAATTTATCTGCCCCCATTCCTTCAGCAGGCTTTTTCCGGCTATACTGATGCTCTGAATTTGGACACCAGTCAATTCAAGGCGATTTTGCCCGGACAATAATTCTTTGATTTGGTTTTAACATAGCTTGATTCAACAAGTTGTTTTAGCAAATCAGAATTATTTTGATTAAAACAAGGTTATGAAAATACCAAAACAATACAAAGATCTAATTTTGCAATTGAATCAAGCCGGCTACGACGGTTATTTTGTTGGTGGTTGCGTACGTGATTTGTTGTTGGATCGAGAGCCAAAAGATTGGGATATTACCACCAATGCTCATCCTGAAAAGATTTTGGAAGTTTTTCCAGATTCCAAATATGAAAATGTTTTTGGTACGGTCTTGGTAAAAATCAAGGATAGCAAGGGCGAAACCAAGGAAGTTGTGGAAATCACCACCTATCGGAGCGAGCAGGGCTATAGTGACCGCCGTCATCCTGACCAGATTGTTTTTGAAGATAGTTTGGAAAAAGATTTGGCCAGACGTGATTTTACAATCAATGCCATGGCCATGGATGCACAGGGCAAAATTACCGACATCTTTGGAGGAGGAAAAGACTTGGGTAAAAAAATTATTCGCACAGTCGGTGAGCCGATTGACCGTTTCAAGGAAGATGCTTTGCGGATGATGCGGGCAATTCGCTTTGTTTGTCAATTGGATTTCAAGCTTGAGCCAAAAACGGCTCGGGGGATTTTGAAAATGTCCGGCAGTATCAAGTTCATTGCCAAAGAAAGATTACAAGACGAGTTGGTGAAAATTCTACAAAGCAATCATCCTGATTTGGGAATCAGAATGTTGCATGAACACAAACTTTTGCAATATTTGATTCCGGAATTGGAATTGGGTGTTGGCATGCAACAAAATCATCATCATATTTACAGCGTTTTTGAACATAGCGTATTGGCTCTGAAATATTGTCCTAGTCCAAAATGGCAAGTGCGTTTTGCCGCGCTCTTGCATGATATTGCCAAGCCCAAGACTAGGCGGATCATTGGTGGAGCAGCGACTTTTTACAATCATGAATATGTTGGTGCCAAAATGACTGAAAAAATCATGGAACGTTTGCGTTTTTCAAGAGAAGATACTGAACAAATTGTCAATCTGGTAAAAAATCATATGTTTTATTATAATGTGGGAGAGGTGACTGCTAGTTCTGTTCGGAGGTTGATTGTCAAAGTTGGTGAGGAGAACTTGAAAGATTTGATTGACTTGCGGATTGCTGATCGTCTTGGTTCTGGTACACCAAAAGCCAAGCCATATAAATTGCGTCATTTGGAATATATGATGGACAAGGTGCGCAATGATCCGATTTCAGTGAAAATGTTGAAAATTAATGGTGATGATTTGATGAAGGAATTACAGCTTCAGCCCGGACCAAAGATTGGAGCGATTCTCGATGTTCTCTTGGGAGAGGTGATTGAAGACCCGGAGTTAAATAGCAGAGAACATCTTTTGAAAAGAAGCCAGGAGCTTGATGAATCTGATTTGGAAACTTTGCGTACGCAAGCTAAGGAGGCGATTGAAGAGCAACGCCAAGCTGATGACTTGGAAATCAAAAAAGAATATCATGTTTAAAATAATTAATAAATAATATGAAAAAAATTTTAATTTTTTCAGCTGTTCTGTTCTTGTTAACAGGTTGTGGTAACCAGACAACACCGGAACAAGCCGAAGTTGTTCAGGAAGTAGAACAACAAAACGAGGTTCAACAAACTCAAAATTTTGATGAACCAATTGAAATTAACGGACAAACTATGAAAAGTGAAGAACTGTTACAAGCCTATACCAAGGCTGTAATCAAAACTAATTTAGGAAATATTACGATCAAGCTCTATGGACAGGATAGTCCGGAGACTGTAGCAAATTTTCTCAAGCTAGCCCATGCCGGTTTTTATAACGGGACAAGATTCCATCGGGTGATTAAGGATTTTATGATTCAGGGCGGGGATCCAAACAGTCGTGATGATGATTGGTCCAATGATGGTATGGGTGGTCCAAATTATATGTTCGATGATGAGTTTAATAGTCATAAATTGGTGGCTGGAAGTTTGGCTATGGCCAACTCTGGTCCCAACACCAATGGTTCCCAGTTTTTCATCGTGACTTCCGAATCAACTCCTTGGCTGGATGGTAAACACACCAACTTTGGCGAAGTGATCGAAGGCATGGAAGTGGTGCGTGCAATTGAGGCTACCAAGGTGAATGAAAATGACCATCCTTTGCAAGATATTACGGTTGAATCGATTGAGTTGCTGAAGTAAGATTTGTAATAATTAATTTTTGAAATGTCTTTGGTTAAATTAAAACAAGAGATGAATCAATTGAAAAATCCGGACAAGGAAAAAATCTTTGTCCGGTTTTTCAAGACGGGAAAAGGTGATTATGGCGAAGGCGATTGTTTCCTTGGTTTAACTGTGCCGGAGCAGAGGATTTTGGCAAAAAAATATCTTGGTTTGGAATTGATTGATGTTGAAAAGTTATTGGCAAGCAAATGGCACGAACATCGTTTAACCGGCGGTTTGATTTTGACTTACAAATTCATGCAAGCTGAGAAGCGAGAGGAACGTGAGAAAAAAAATCAAAGTGGTGAGGAAACAAAACGAGAAATTTTTGATTTCTATCTCAAGCATCTGCGAGGAATCAACAACTGGGACTTAGTGGATTTGACTGCTGACAAAATTGTTGGCGCGTATTTGCAGAATAAACAAAAGCGAGAAAGAATGATTTTATATCAATTGGCAAAATCAACCAATCTTTGGGAGCGCAGAATTGCAATAATTGCCACGTTCAATTTTATTAAACATAAAGATTTTGATGATACTTTGAAAATCTCTGAAATTTTATTGAATGACAATCATGATTTGATTCAGAAGGCAGTTGGTTGGATGTTGCGTGAAATTGGTAAACGCGATCAAAAAACGGAAGAGAATTTTTTGCATCAGTACTATCAAACAATGTCACGGACCATGTTGCGCTATGCAATTGAAAAATTCCCGGAGCCAAAAAGACAGGCTTATTTGAAAAATATGATTTAGATGATGGTTGTTTATAATAATTTAGCTATTCCGCTTTATTCTTTTGTGTTATAATGGAATATAATGATGTTTAATGTTTAGATTTTGAAATGCATAATATTTATCAAAAAATAGCCCTCTGGTTTTTTGTGATCGCCTTACTCTTGCTGGGTATTGGTGGTTATTTTTATGGTAAAAGCAAAAACAGTGTTGCTTACCAAACGATTAATCAAGTTATTGACAAAATTGTTTGGTGGAATAATGTTGCTGATCAAGAGGTGATTACCAAAGATGACCAGCCTAAAGATGTTCAGAAGATTGTTGATAATTTGCCGGCAGAAAGAACAGTTGATTTTACTTGGAATTATCAAGGAAGAGAATATAGTATTAAAGTTGATTTGAAAAAGGATTTATATGAACAATATCGCAATAGTACCAAGACCTATTCATATATTGGCAAATTGCCTCCTGATTGGGTGGAAAAATATTATTCCTTGTTTTTTGAGTTGAAACCTGGTGATGGAACCATTCAGAAAATTGCCACTGATATTGACGAGTTGTCCAAGCAAAACGGATTGAGCGGAGACCAGTCTGTGGAATTGATAATTGCTTTTATCCAATCCATTCCATATGACAAAGAACGCGAGGGCAATATTATCAATCGAGTTGAAGGTGAGTTTACTAATTATCCATATGAGACTCTATATAATAATATGGGGATTTGTTTTGACAAAACATTTCTCGGCATCCTGATTTTACAAGAATTGGGTTATGGCACGGCGGTTTTGGATTTTGAAGAAGCAAATCACTCAGCTATTGGTATTGCTTGTCCGGCAGAATACTCCATTTACGGATCAGGCTATTGTTTTGCAGAATCAACCAATTTTTTCCCGGTTGGTGTCGTACCACAACGACAGGCTGATATTGTTTCTTTTGATCAGGATTTAGCAACTTTTTCAGGACAATTTGATAATATTTTTAGTCCCAATAGTTTGGGTAGAGCAGATATTTTGCACAAGACAGATGGAAAACAATATCTGGGAATTGAAGCTACTTACAAAAAGGTGGAGGCAGTTAAAGCGATTGAGAAGAAAATTGATCAAGAAAGAGCATTGATTCAACAAAAAGAAGAGGAGGCTTTGAAACGTAAAGAAGAGATTTCCAAAATAGAAACAACTTTGAGGGAATATCAATCTGCAAATAATCAATCCGCATATAATAATTTAAAAATTACCTATAATTCAAAAATCAGGTCATATAATGATTTGGTTGGTTTGATTCAATTAAAAATTAAGATGTTGAATGAGGATGTAAAAAAATACAATGCAATGATCACTGATTTTGTGGTTCCCCAGGAGTTGTTAGAAGAAGAGAAATAGTAAAGATAGTAAAGATAGAAAAAATGAGTTTGTAAAAAAATATAAAAATGTATAAACAAAAAACAAGGATAACCTTGTTTTTTTGTGGTTTTGATTATTGACTTTATTTTCTTTGTCTTTTACTTGTTTACTTTTTGACAATTTTCTTGAGGATTTTTAGACCAAGAATTACTGCCAATCCTCCCAAAACTCCTTTTTTCACCTTTTGTTTGGTGGCATCATCAGCATTGTCATATTTTTCCTTGGCGTCTTTAGCAAATTCTGTCGCGATGGCAGCACCGACACGCACCTTGTTTTCAATGTCATATTTTTCATTGACATCTTTGGCAAACTCCACTGCTGTTTCCAGGCCATCTTTGACTTTTTCCTCAATTTTGTCGAGGTCTAGGCCATTGCTTTTCTCATTAGTCATAGGTTTAAATTATGGGTTAAATCCCTCTAGATTGATTATAGCACATATTTCTATAATTTCAAATATTATGATATGATGAAATAGATAATAAATCAATAAAAATATGAAGATTAGATCAATCAAAGCAATCGAAATTTTGGATAGCAGAGGGAATCCAACCATTGAAACAACAGTTAATTTAGAGGAGGGTTCGAGCGGAACATCTGCAGTATCGTCCGGCGCCTCAACCGGTAGCTATGAAGCTGTGGAGTTAAGGGACCAAGATAATTCCCGCTATGGCGGGAAAGGCGTTTTACAAGCGATTCATAATGTGGAATTTTTGGCCGGAGAATTATTGGGCATGGATGCTGAGGACCAAGAAGCGATTGACAGAAAAATGATTGCCCTGGACGGGACAGAGAATAAAAGTAAGTTGGGAGCAAATGCAATTCTGTCTGTTTCTTTGGCTGTTGCCAATGCTCAGGCCAAGGCCGAAAAGAAAACCTTGTTTGGTTATTTGAAAAAATTCAATCCAAGTGACAATCCGGTTCATATGCCGATTCCAATGATGAATGTGATTAATGGCGGAAGACATGCCGCTTGGTCAACGGATTTTCAGGAATACATGATCATGCCGGTCAAAGCCAAGACAATGTCTGATGCAGTGCGCCAATGCGCTGAAGTCTACGCAAATCTGCGAGAAATTTTACATGAGCAGGGATATGTTGTAACGGTTGGAGATGAAGGCGGGTTTGCACCAGCAGTGAAAAGCAATGACGAGCCTTTTGAATTGATTGCCCAAGCCATTGCTAAATCAGGCTATGTTCTGGGAGAAGACTTTTTGTTGGCAATTGATGTGGCAGCTTCTGAATTCTACAAAGACGGAAAATATCTGTTAAAAAAAGAAAACAAAGAATTGGACAGTCAGGGTTTGTTGGAGTTTTACAAAGAATTGGTTGCCAAATATCCAATTGTGAGTATTGAAGATCCTTTTCATGAAGATGATTGGGCCGGTTTTGCAGAAATGACCAAGGTGATGAGTGGTCGGCAGATTGTCGGAGATGATTTGTATGTTACCAATCTGGAAAGATTAAAAAGAGGGATTGCCGAGCAGACAACCAATTCAATCTTGGTGAAATTAAATCAAATCGGCACGCTTACGGAAACTTTGGAAGTAATTAATCTGGCTAAAAAGAATAAGTTGACTGCAGTAATTTCTCATCGCAGTGGAGAAACTCGTGATACCTTCATCGCTGATTTGGCAGTTGCTTTGGATACCGGGTTGATTAAGGCCGGTGCGCCTTGTCGCAGTGAGCGAACAGCTAAGTATAATCGCTTGTTGAATATTGCTGATCAGGGAGGTTTTGGAATGGCCAAGTGGCCGTTTTAATTCAGTCTGTTCTATGGTATAATGGAGATATAGAATTAATTAATAAAATTAATTAAAATTATTAATTAAAATAAATTAATCTTGATTAATTATGTTTTTCACAAGAAAGAAAATTTTTGCTTACTCATTTGTGATTGTTTTGGCCGTGCTGTTTTCTTTTGGTCATCAAGCGCGGGCAGCCTGTACTGCGACCTTGAGTTTGGCTTTGAAAAATTACGAAGTAAAACCCTTGGTCAATACCAGTTTTCATGTTTACGAACAAATTCGTTACGGTAATTTGACTGTGCCGGGTGAGCTCCTGGTCTCGGGAGAGACTGATCAATATTTAGGAGTGGGTGAGGTTGAATTTGAATTATTGGAAGGCCAAGAGAATTATGCCCTGATGGTTGAAAATCCGGATTTAAAGGGGGCTGATTTTTGGTATTTTAACGGCATTCGAGCAACTTGTGGTAGTTCGTTAAATACTGAAAAACGTTTGACAGCATTACGTGTACGTGTGCGAGATACAGAAGGGGAATTGCAACGCAATCTTCGCTTTACGATCTATTCTCAAAAATATGATGCCAACAATCAGCCGATGGTTGATCAGTCTTTGGGGCCTCTGAATACTGATGATGCTGGACAGGCGATTGTGTATTTGCCAGACAAGGCAAGTTCCTTGGGTGGTGTAGAGTATTATGCCATCGGATTCACTGGGATTAATAGTGTTTATTATAAATATAATGTCAAACCAGTTGCTGACACATTGAGTGCCTTGGATTATGTTTTTAGTGATTTGCAGGTGATTGCCAAGGATGGTGAGACCGGCGATCCGATTCCGAATTTCAGAATTGAAGTCTATGAACAAAAGGATAATTTAGAGACTGGTAGTTTGGTTTCCAGAATCACAACCGACAATCAGGGCATTGGTTATTTGCAATATCCGGCTGGTAAATACATTCTTCAATATGAAGAAGCGAATAAAAGTGACAAAAGTTTTTATAATATTCTGATTAACGAGGGCAAGCGATCCAGTGCTTATCTTGATATTGATCGTGCCAATGTTGGCAAGTGCAGTATTAAGTCAGTTTTGAAAGTTTCTTTGCGTGATTGGGATGAAGAGCTGGCTAAAAATTTAAGAATAACTTTGTATCAACAGATTGAAGACCATGATGGAAAGCTGATTCCCGGACAAAGAATCATGGGTGGCAAGATTGATGAATATGGACTTGGGCAACTAACCTTCTATCCTTTGCCGGCAGAAAGATATTTATTGAAAGTCTGTGATCAAGATGATGAGCTTGGTTGTTTCTGGTATAAAGATCTACAGTTTAATTGCAGTGCGGAATTATTTTTTGAAGAGCATCTCAATTCCGTGGAGATTGTGTTGCGGAATAACAAAAAAGATTTAGCAATCAATCAACGTTTTAAAATCTATTTGAAATCTTTGAATGTTGATGATCAACTAGCGACTGACAAAGAGAAATTGATCAGCACATATACTATTCCGGTTGGAGGAAAAATCACGACATTTTTGTCAACGCAAAATGAGCTTGATCAGCATCAAGACTATTTGATCACACTTGAGTTGCCTGGGAATATAAAATTGGTTGATGATTTCCGACTCAAAGATGATGCGATTACTAAGTTGGAGTATGTTATTTCCGGAAATAAATTGATTGATATCTCTCCCAAGCCGGTTGTTGATGCCAGTTTAGCAAAACGTTTGTCCGGAAGAATCTTGTTGCAAGTTGAATCACGCGGAGAGGCCTGGTATATTAATCCGGTTGATAACAAAAGGTATTATTTGGGACGTCCGGAAGATGCTTTCGCTGTGATGAAGCGTTTGTCTGTTGGGGTGAGTAATAAAAATCTTGATCGGATTGCCGTAAATCTCAAGATTGTTCAGGGCGATGATTCTGATGGAGATGGTTTGCCCGATGCTTTGGAAAAGGGATTGGGCTCTGATCCATATCGAACAGATAGCGATGAAGATGGTTTCTCGGATTTTGACGAAGCTGAAGCTGGATATAATTATCGTGGCGGAGGAAGACTGCCTATGTCAGCTAGTTTTTCGCATCAACAACAAGGGAAGATTTTGTTGCAAGTGGAAGGAAACGGAGAAGCTTGGTATGTGAGCCCATTAAACAATCAGCGCTATTATTTGAATCGCCCCAAGGACGCTTACAATATTATGCGTGAATTGGGGTTGGGAATCACTAATGTGGATTTGAACAAAATTCCCATCGGATCATTTTAATCAGATTATTTAATATGGTCAAAAAAGAAAATACAAAATGGTACGCAAATCAAACCTTTACTGGAACTTTAAAAGGGGACATCTTATGTTTGGTTTTTGGAGTAATTGTTGGATTTGTAATTCCTTTTCTTTTGTGGATTGTAACAATTAATTATTTCCTGTTATCTTTGTCAGTATAATTTGGCTTTCTTGACTGAATAATTTTAATATAGTATACTCACTTTATAATTAGAGACAATTAAAGATAATCAGGTTTGGTGATTGTTGCAACTACCAATTGCAATTATTAATTCAATAATCCTTTTTGGACCAAGCCAAGCTGATTAAATGAGGTGCCCACAGGGAAGCTAGGTGGAACCGCGGGAAATCCCGTCCTAGCAAAATCACAAGAGTTTGTGTTTTTGCTAAGGCGGGTTTTTTAATGAAATAAAGATATAAATAATTTTAAATATAAATTAAATCAGATAATAAATATCAAACATATGAGTGATATTATGACTAAACGCCATTCTTTGTCTCACGTCATGGCAATGGCAGTCTTGGAAAAATTTCCTGATGCCAAAATGGCCATCGGTCCGGCGATTGATACCGGATTCTATTATGATTTTGATAATGTGCAGTTAAGTGAAGCTGACTTGGTACAGTTGGAGCGTCGTATGGCACAAATTATCAAGACTAATCCATCTTTTGAACACCGGATGTTGGGTGTGGATGAAGCCTTAACCAAGGAAGATGATCGTGACCAAATCTACAAAATGGAATTGATTGACGATTTGAAGGCTAAGGGCGAAACCGAACTCGGCTATTACAAACTTGGTGATTTTGAAGACTTGTGCGCCGGGCCACATGTTGATCATTTGTCTGAGATTAAGCCTGGTAGTTTCAAACTACATAAATTGGCTGGTGCTTATTGGCGTGGTAGTGAGAAAAATAAAATGCTCACCCGAATATATGGTTTGGCTTTTGATACTAAAGAAGAATTGGACGCTTATTTAACCATGCTTTCCGAAGCAGAAAAACGTGACCACAAGAAATTGGGCAAAGAACTGGATCTCTTTACATTTTCCGATTTAGTGGGGAGTGGTTTACCTTTGTGGACACCCAAGGGTACTTTGATGCGTAATTTACTAGATGATTTTGTCTGGGAGTTGCGCCGTGCCTATGGCTATGAAAAAGTGGAGATCCCGCACATCACCAAAAAAGATTTATATGAGACTAGTGGACATTGGGCAAAATTCAAAGATGAGCTTTTTCGAATTACGACACGTGAGGGTCATGAATTTGCAATGAAGCCAATGAATTGCCCGCACCATACTCAGATCTATGCCCGTAAGCAATGGAGCTATCGTGAGTTACCACAACGCTATGCCAATACGACTACGTGCTATCGTGATGAGCAGACGGGTGAACTAGCTGGCCTGTCCAGAGTAAGGGCCTTTGCCCAAGATGATGCTCATGTTTTTTGCCGAATGGCTCAGACCAAGGAAGAGTTTTTGAAAATTTGGGATGTTATTCACAAGTTTTATCCAACTTTCGGATTTGATCTACGTGTCAGATTGTCTATTCATGATGTAGCTAGCCCGGAAAAATATTTGGGTGATCAGGATAACTGGAAACAGGCTGAAGATATTTTGCGCCAGATTGTGACGGAAAAACAAGTTGATTGGTTTGAGGGCGTGGGTGAGGCTGCTTTTTATGGACCCAAGCTTGATTTTATGGCCAAAGATGCCATTGGTCGTGAATGGCAGGTTGCGACAATCCAGTTGGATATGAATATGCCGGAACGGTTTGATCTGTTTTGTATTAATGAAAAAAATGAAAAAGAGAGAATTGTGATGATCCATGCCGCAATCATGGGCTCAATTGAAAGATTCTTGTCAATTTTGATTGAACATACTGCGGGTGTGTTTCCGGTTTGGCTTTCTCCGGTACAGGTGAAATTGTTGGCGGTTGGTGCTACACATGTTGAATATTGCCATCAGTTGGCGCAGGAATTTGCCGAACAGAAAATAAGGGTAGAGGTTGATGACAGTGATGAAACCGTGGGTAGTAAAATTCGTAAAGCAACCATGGAGAAGGTACCATATGTCTTGGTGATTGGCGACAAAGAAATGGAGTCAGACAAATTGAATGTGCGTGATCGAGGTGACAAGGAAACCAGAGAAATTGCCAAGGAAGACTTCTTCTGGGAGGTGAGAGGAAAGATTGAAAATAGGAGTAATTAATTGGAACTAAAAACCACCAACCAGAAATGGTTGGTGGTTTTGTTGTATTTAGATAATTATCTATGCTCAATCATTGTTGGCTTAGATTTTTAATACATGATTGCCAAAACAATGATCCAGACTGCAACCAAAATGATTTGAATCAGAGTGTTGAGCCATTTGAGCGGTGTGATATTGTCAAAGACATGACCCACGACGCCATAGGCGAAGGTGATTGTACCGTAGCCGACAAAGTAATTGTCAAAGCCTAGGGCAAAGACTGTAAAAATGCCTCCTAATAAGGCGATCATCAATTGCCAGCTTAAACGGCCACAATTGATAATGTTGAATTCGGACATAGTTTTAACTTAAGTTAATTAACATGTCCCTCCTTGTATTAATTATATCACAGATTTTTATAAAGCAAGTTTAAGTTGCAAATTTAAAGGTTTTTACTCTATTTGCTAATATATTAGTTAATGTTGCTTCCTGAACTATTAAATCATAGTGCGTTTGTAAGTTTAGCCAAAACTGTGGGGAAGTACTAAAATATTTGCCAAGACGTAAAGCGGTATCAATGCTAATTGATCTTGATCCATGAATGATTTCATTTATTCTGATTGGGGCAACATCAATATCTTTAGCTAAACGATATTGGCTAAGTTTAAGGGGAATTAAAAATTCTTCTTTTAATATTTCTCCTGGGTGAATTGGTTTTATTTTTTTGATCATATATTTATTATTTGGCAATCAATTTTACCAACTTCCCGAACTACCGCCACCACCGGAACTGCCCCCACCAAATCCACCAAAGCCTCCGCCTCCATGTCCGCCACGACCACCACCAATCCACCAGGGGATTACTCCAATTGCTTTGGCTGCATGATATTTTTTGGAAACAATATAATCAAATAAAAGACCCAGCGGAATCAAGACGGCAATGGAGATTATCCCAAAGTAGAGGAAGCCTTGGAAGATGCCGATAATGACACCACCAATGCCACCAAGTACACCGCCCATCCACCAAGATTTACTACGACCGAGAATGCTGGCTAGCCAGATGGGAAGAAAAATAATCATCCAAAATAGAGTGTTAATGTCAAAATTAGGGTTTTGTGTTGGCGTAGATTCTGGAAGAACTTCTCCTTCTGTGGCAGAGATGATTTTGTCTATGGCCTGATCAATTCCGTTGTAGAAGTCGTTTTGTTGGAAAGCCGGTTTCATGATGTCATTGATGATCCAATAGGATTGAGCATCAGTGAGAGCACCTTCCAATCCATAGCCGACTTCAATTCTCATCTTACGATCATCTTTGGCAACCAGAACCAAAACACCGTTGTCGGCTTTTTGTTTGCCAATACCCCAATCTTTGAATAGCTCTACGGCAAAGTTTTCAATCGTATCACCGTCCAGGGTTGAAATCATAACAACGGTAATTTCATTAGTAGTGGTTTGCTCAAAGGAATTCAACTTTGTTTCCAGAGCTTGTTTTTGTTCTGCAGTAAAAGTGCCGGTATAGTCATTGACAAATCCAGTTGGTTTCCCGGGGTTGGAGTAGGCTTGAGCATTGGAAATTGCAACACAAAAAAGAATGACAATTAATATCAGTTGTGTAAAATGTTTAAACATTGAATTAGTTTAATTGTAGATCAACTGTTGGAGCAACTTCGGATCCTTCGATTGCTTCAAAGTAAGCGCGTTCCGCATAGCCAAGAGAATTGGCAATCATATTGGAGGGGAATCTTTTTACCAGGACATTAAAGACTTTGACTTCATCATTATAGCGTTTACGTTCGACACTCACTCTGTTTTCTGTTCCTTCCAATTGGGCCATTAGAGTTTGGACTGTCTCAGTTGATTTCAATTCAGGATAGTTTTCCATCACGACCAAGAGGCGAGAGAGGGCTCCTTCAACTTCAGTGGCAGCTCCGGCTTTTTGGTTGGAGTTTTGTGCTCCGGCATAGTTGGCGCGGGCGGCAGCCAAGTCGCCAAAGACTTTTTGTTCTTGGGCCATTGCACCTTTCACAGAATCCACCAAGTTGGGGATTAAATCAAAGCGTCTTTGATATTGAGTTTCAACTTGTGCCCATTGGTTGTCAATACTTTCGCTACTTGAGACCAGTTTATTATATGTTGACCAGATAAAACCGCCGATCAGGACAACGATGATGATGATAATAATCCATGCTTTTTTCATATGTTTTTGATTAATTTTTTTATTATTTAATAGTTTAATTATTTATTAAAACAACAAGGCTGCACCAATTGCACCGGCATTTTCACCCAGCTTACTTTTGACAATCTTGATCTTTTTGCTTTCGTGAGAATGAATGTGTTCGCGCATCGTCTTGGTAGCTGTTTTCATAAAGAGCTCAGAGGAGGTGGTTCCGCCTCCGCCGATCACGATGATTTCTGGATCAAGAATGTTGACAATGTTGGCAAAGGCCAGGCCAAGATATGCACCAAGTTCTTCAAAGCGAAGTTCTGCTAGTTCATCTCCTTCGTAGGCATCTTGAGCAAGAGCACGGGGATTGTTTTGAGTGAGTTTTTTGTAGGCTTCTTCCAGGGTGATTTTATTATCCAAATCAATTAACATTTCTCCAGCTTCACCAGCTCCGCCTCTGGCACCAATGTAGATTTCTTTGTTGTAGCACCAAGCTCCGCCGATTCCGGTACCAATGATGATCCCGTAGACATTATTGCTATCCTTGCCCGCACCCAGTAAGCTCTCGGCGCGTGCAAAACAATTGGTATCATTGTCCATTTTGATTGGTAATTCAATTTTGAGATATTCTCTGATCTTGTCGATGATTTTAACATTGTTGAGAATCGGAACATTATTGGCAGTAATAATTTTACTGGCTTTGAAATCGATCGTACCCGGTAGGCCAATGCCGATTGCAGTGACCTCTGCCTGATCTTTTTTAGCTCTTTCCATCAAGGGATCGATCAGAGCTTTGAGAATGCTCAAGAAGTTTTTCAGACTGTCTTTAGGCGTTGCTAGTTTGACATCGGCGATTACTTTTTCTTGATACATCAAAACAGCACTCATTTTTGTGCCTCCGACATCAATCCCGATTTTGTATATTTTATCACTAGACATGATATTTGATTAAAGCTTGAGAAGTTGATTTGGCTTTCAGATCAACTGAACTGTTGATGCTTCTGGTGACATAGAGAGCGATTGCAAAAGCAGCCAGGGTAACGAATAGTCCGAGAATCCCATTGGTCAGATATTTTTGTGCTGTTGCGACCTTTTCTTTGTCACCGCCGGAAGTCATCCATTTGAATCCGCCGACAACAATGATGATTACAAAAATGGTGCCAAATAGACCAAGGAAAGCCTTGATGATATTGGCGGCCACGACTCTGATGTCATTTGGTGTGCCACTTTCTTGAAAAGCGGTTTCACCGATTTGATTCAGGCCTCCTTCTTGGGCTTCACCCCACCAGTCCCTGGCTTGGACGGCCGGAGCCAGAAAACCGATTGTCAGAAAAACAATGCCGACGACGGCAAGTTTACTTTTGTTAGTTAATTTGGTAATCTTCATAAGGATTGTGATATAATTGTTATATCTTATAGTATAACCAATTTTTTGGCAATAATCAAAGAAAACATGAAATTGTCCGCAAAAATAGCATATAATACAATTGTACAGGTGATTGGAAAGCTTGTGAGTACGATTTTGGGCTTGGTTGCTATTGCAATCATGACCAGATATTTGGGTAATGAAGGATTTGGAGAATATACCACGATCATTACCTTTGCTTTTATTTTCAGTATCATTGCTGATTTGGGTTTGACTTTGGTGACCAGTCAAATGATTAATCGGCCAAATATCAATCAGTCCAAGGTTTTGAACAACCTCTTTGGCTTTCGTTTGGTTTCCGCTTTGGTGATTATTTTTTTGGCTCCGGTGGTTGTACAGTTTTTCCCATATGATCCGATGATTAAGTTCGGTGTGATTGTCGCCAGCTTGTCTTTTCTTTTTTTGAGTCTGAATCAGGTTTTTGTCGGATTGTTTCAAAAAGAATTGCGAACCGACAAAATTGCGATTGCGGAAATCATTGGTCGGGCAATGATGGTTGCTGGTGTTTTTTTGGCAATGATTCTTGATTGGGGATTGACCGGCGTATTGTGGGCGATTGTTTTGACAAACTTTGTCCAGTTCATCTTTCATTATTATTTTTCTCGTAAATTTGCAAAAGTTTCCCTGGCGTTTGATTGGGTTGTTTGGAAAGAGATTCTACATCGTTGTTGGCCGTTGTTTTTGACCACGGCGCTGAATTTGATTTATCTCAAGGCTGATATTTTGTTGCTATCACTTTTCAAGAACCAGGTTGATGTCGGTATCTATGGTGCTGCCTACAAAGTGGTTGATGTTTTAATTACCTTGCCCTTTATGTTTGCCGGCATCCTCTTACCCTTGTTTGTCAGACATTGGACCAGCGGAAACAAAGACAAATATTTCCAGATTTTCCAAAAGGCTTTTGACGCCACCGCTCTGATTGTGATTCCCTTGATGATTGGTGGATATTTTTTGGCTGATTCAATTATGGTCTTTGTGGCTGGAAAAGATTTTGTTTTGTCCGGTCCGGTTTTACGGATTTTGGTTTTTGCAATCGGTGCGGTATTCTTCGGAGCCTTATTCACTCATGCGGCTGTGAGCTTTGATCGTCAGAAGAAGTTGATTAAGTATTATGCGATCACGGCAATCACTGCCTTGCCATTATATTTTTGGTTGATTCCCAAGTATTCATATTTTGGCGCAGCCTGGGTGACTTTCTATAGTGAGGTTTTGATTTTTGTTTTGTCTTTTTGGTCAGTCTGGCATTACAGCAAGTTTTTCCCAAAATTAGCAGTCCTCGGCAAATCAATTGTGGCTGCCGGAATCATGGGGGTTGCCCTGTATTACTTGCGAGATTGGGCCAGTCAGAGCATGTTCTATTTTGTAGTGATTCTGTTCTTGGCTTCAGCTCTATATTTCCTGGTAATTTATTTGTTGAAAGGATTTTCGCGAGAAGATATTTTGAGTTTGATAAACAAAAAAGATCATGAAGTATAATATTTTGGTTGTTGACTCTCAACAATATAAACATAGTTTTATCATTCAATTGGCCACAGCCCTGGTTGGTCGTGATTTTAATTTTTCCTTGCTATCTGGGAAAGGATATTTGTTTGAACAGTTTACTCAAGCTAATTGGCCGGTCAAGTTAAATAGAAAAGCATGGCCAAACAATACTAGGTTGTCCAGGATTTTTTTGTTTTACTACTCCTTAATCTACTTTTTGAAGCTGTTTTTCTACCAAGGAGAAAAGCCCAAAGCGGTTTTGCTTTTGTCTTGGCAAGACAAAGTGGTGATTACTCCCTTGGCCAAGCTCTTGGGCTGGGAGGCGATTTGGTTGGAATTTCCCGGAACAAGATATGATGATCTCCGACCTTGTTGGCGCAAGCTCTTGCAAAAAAGAGCGCAATCTGCGAAACTGATTGCGCTGGCGAAACCAACCAAGGAGTACTTGATTGAGCAAGGTTTGGCTAATGAGCATCTACCCGTGATCATGCCGGGGATCAATTTTGACGATTATGTCTACCAGGACAATATTTTTGATAATCTGGCGGAAGGACGAGAAGGAGCTTTCCGGGAAAACAATTTTACAATCGGCACAGTGATGGAACAGGTTGATGAGCAAAAGGTGGAAATGCTTTTGAAGACGGTTCAGCAATGTTTGGAATTCATTCCCTCTGTTCAGTTGATTATCATTGGAAGCTACACTGACAAGAAGAAGATTGATTGGCTGGTCAGAAGAATGGGCGTGCAAAATGTTTGGTTGGTCAGTGATCAGGTTAACTTGAAAAAATGGCTCAATAATTTCAATGTTTTTGTGGTCGCAGAGCCAATTCCAAAATTGAATAATCTCTTGGCGGCGATGGGTGCAATGGCCAACCGCTTACCAGTGATCGGACAGATCAATACTTGTCTTGATGATATCATCATGAATCAACAATCAGGATTGTTGATTGATTTGAATAGTCAGGATTTGGCAGAGCAGATTATTGAGCTCCAGCAAGATCCGGTGAAACGCACTCTGTTTGGCAAGCGTGCCCGCGCTTTGGCCGAGGCATATTTTTCTTTTGAGCGAGCGTCCGATGATTTTTATAAATTACTGAGCAAGTTGTGATTGGATTGCGGATATTAGGAGTGGGGAGGGTATTTAAAAAAGCATCTTTTTCAAAAAAGATGCCTTTAACAAATTGATTGTTGTTTACAAAAGGTTTACATAGTGCTTCTAGAATTCAGTCCTTTGATCTGGATGTAGTGGTGAACACAAATACGGGTTTCCTCCGTACATTACTATGTCATGACTGGGGGAGAAATCAATTACTACTTCATCCGGTTTAATTATTTCAATAATGTCGCGTGTAATTTTTGCAATTTTTTTGAGATCGCCGGATAATTCACCAGCTTGAATAGTCTTCCCTTCGTGTGCTATGAATTGTGATGTGTACTCAGTGGAAGTTACGCAAAATACTTTGATTTTGACCATTATGGTCCCTTTCTGTAATGTGAAAAAACTATTTATTAATTTTTATTAAAATATCATAATGATATTATTATGTCAAGTATATGAAATTTACAATCACCACAGAAACCGGTCGTCTTGATGTGTTTCTGACAGAAAAATTAGATTTGTCCCGCAGCCAGATTCAGAAGCTGATTGCAAATGGACAGATCCTACTGAATGACAAAGTTGTTTCCTCCAGCCTGCAATTACGGGAAGGGGATTGGATTGATGTTGATTTGGACGTTAAGGCAGAAAAAGAGGTTGATGAAAAAATTGCGCATCAAGTGGAAGTGATTAAGAAAACTAAGGATTATCTGGTGATTAACAAACCAGCCGGATTGGTGGTGCACAATACCAAGAATATGTCTGTCTATACTCTGGCTGATTGGCTCTTGGAGCATTATCCGGAAGTGAAGGACGTGGGAGAAGATGAATTACGTCCCGGAATTGTCCATCGCTTGGACAAAGATGTGAGTGGTTTGATGGTTGTGGCCAGAACACAGAAATTTTTTGACAATCTCAAGGAACAATTCAAAACCAGGCGGGTGAGCAAGCGATATCAGGGTTTGGCCTATGGAGAAATTTTACAAGATGCTGGAGTAATTACTTTCCCGATTGCTCGAGCAGTGACACGTTACAAAATGGCAGCTCGACCAGCCAATGCTGAAGGCAGGGAAGCGATTACGGAATTTCATGTTGCCCAGCATTTCATTAACTACACCTTACTTGATATTACGATTAAGACTGGACGCACTCATCAGATCAGAGCGCATTTTTCAGCTTACAATCATCCCTTGGTTGGGGACAACCTCTATGGCACCAAGACGACACGAATCAAGAACAAGAAGTTTAATTTGGGACGCATTTGGTTGGTGGCCGTGGAACTCGGATTCTTGGATCCAAAAGACAAGCCAATTAAATTTGAAGTTGACTTGCCAAAGGATCTGAGAAAGTTTTTAGAAAAGGTAAAATAATTTTTACTATTCTTATTTAAGTTAATTTCTATTTTGCCTTTACAAGTTTTTTGTCAATTGATTTTTTTGTCAAAGATGTGTTAAAATATAAGAAACAAAATTAAAATTATGAGCAAAATAGAATTAACCAAATTAAAAAAAGTATTAAAACAGCAAGGGGTGAAAAGTGCTAGTTTGTTTGGGTCTTTTGCCCGTGGTGAAGCTACTGCCAAGAGCGATATTGATTTGTTGGTTGACTTGGGTCGCGGGAAAACTTTATTTGATTTGGCTGGATTAAAATTTGTTTTAGAAGATGCTCTTGGTCGTGAAGTTGATTTAGTTACCAAAGACGCTTTAAAGCCGGCAATCAGGGCTTATGTTTTGAAGGATTTAGTTAAAATCATATGACAAAAAATCCTCAAATTTATATCTAACATATTTTGGAGAGTATCGAAACCATTTCCGATTATCTTGATGGGATTAGCAAGAAAGATTTTTTAACTGACAAAGAAAAGCAAGATGCCATCATTAGACGTATTGGTATTATTGGAGAGGCTGTCAAAAATATTCCCCCGGCCGTTAGAAAGCAAAATCCTAATATTCCTTGGCGTAGTATTGCTGGTATGCGCGATATTGTTATTCATGAATATTTTGATGTGGATTTAAATTTGACCTGGGAAACGGCTAAAATAGGTTTGCCAAAATTAAAGAGGGAATTAATTAAGTTTGTAAAATAAATCAGTTTTGTTTTTACCTCAATTATTTGGTGGTTGGTTGATAAGTGTAGTATAATGAAATAAAGAAATATAAAAACATAAAAGGAGGGTATGATTTACAAAAAAAGAAAATTGAATGTTGCGATTAACGGATTTGGCAGAATTGGCCGAGCCGCTTTTAAGATTATGCTGGAACGAAGTGATTTGAAGATTGTCGCAATCAATGATTTGACTGATCTCAAAATTCTGGCCGGCTTGTTGCAACGCGACAGCGTCTATGGATACTATAATCACAAAGTGAGTTCCACTAAGGATACTCTGATTGTTGATCATGAAAAAATCCCTGTCTATAGTGAAAAAGATCCCAAAGAATTGCCTTGGGCAGAATTGAAAGTTGATATCGTGATTGAATCAACCGGATTTTTCCGCACAACCGAATTGGCCGGACAACATCTTTTGGCTGGAGCAAAAAAGGTGATTATTTCTGCTCCAGGAAAGAGTGATGATATCAAGTCCATTGTCTTGGGTGCAAATGAAGATGATCTGAAAAAAGAGGATAATATTATTTCCATGGCTTCTTGCACTACCAATTGCCTATCTCCAGTGACTGATATTATCCAACGAAAGTTTGGCATCAAGAAGGCTTTGATGACCACGATCCATTCATATACTTCCACCCAGAATTTGGTTGACGGTCCAAACAAAGATTTGCGTCGTGCCAGGGCAGCCGGATTGAATCTGGTGCCAACTACGACCGGTGCGGCTGAAGCAACAACCAAATCAATTCCGCAATTAAAGAAGAAGTTTGACGGTTTGGCAATTCGTGTGCCAACTCCGGTTGGTTCTATCTGTGATGCCGTGTATTTGCTTGGCAAGAAGACAACTGCTGAACGGATTAATCAAGTTTTGCGAGCGGAAAGTAAGAAGCCGAAATACAAAGGAATCGTGGAGGTGAGTGATGAACCCTTGGTTTCAACGGATATTATCGGTGAGCCGGCCAGCGTAATTGTGGATACCGAGCTAACAAAAGTTGTGGATGGGGATTTGGTAAAAATTATTTCTTGGTATGACAATGAGTGGGGCTATAGCAATCGTTTGGCTGATTTGTGTGGATATATTGCCAAGAAAAAATTGGTTTAGTTTGTTTAATGATCCGATTAATGTTAATCAATTTTTAGTTTATCGGTTTTTGGTGTATAATTATATATATAGATAGACTTGTATAGACAAAATTATAATAAAATAAATTAAAATAAAAATAATTTAAAAATTATGAAAAAGAAATTTGCAGTTGACAAAGCTTTTGACTACGGCTGGAGCTCAATGAAACCGAATTTTTGGTTTTTTGCTTCCGTCTTAGCCTTTGTTTTTATCATGTATACTGCACTTAGTTATTTAATGAAGCATTCCGGTTCTTTGAACACGGTGCTCACGATCATCTATTATTTTGTCTGTATTTTGGTTTCGATCGGACTGATCAAAATCGCTTTGAAAATTTACGAGAAGAAGAAGAATGATTTTCTAGATATTATCAATTCATATGAACAGTTTTTAGACTACCTAATCGCTTCCATTATCTATGGAATCATTTTGTTTGTCGGTTTCATTTTGTTGATTGTTCCTGGGATCATTATGATGAGTAGATTGATGTTCTACCCATATTTGATTGTCAACAAAAACATGGGACCAATCAAGGCTTTGAAAAAGAGTTGGGAAATCACTCAGGATCACACCAGCCAAGTTTTTGTCTTCTGGTTGATGTCCAGCTTGATTAATATTATCGGTATGCTAGTATTTGGTATCGGGTTGTTTGTCTCAATCCCGGTTACCTTAATGGCCCAAGCCTATGTCTACAAGCAATTGATGGGTAGTAAGTAATATAATAATATTAACAGTATATAATAATATAATGGAAAATCTTTTGAAACAACTGAATGACTTGGAAGAAAAAGTCCTAGATGCAGGGAGGTTACTTTGACCTGGCTGGAAAAGGTGATCAAGTTAAAGCATTAAAACAAGAAATAAATCAGCCCGGCTTCTGGAATGACCAGGAGCGGGCTGTTTTGTTCTCCAAAAACTTGGAAGCTTTGGAATCCGAGATTGCCCAATGGGAACATTTTCAAAGTCAGATTGAAGAAATCAAAGCCCTGGCGATCACTGCTCAGCAGGAAAATGACAATTCTCTTGATCAGGAATTGCAAACAAGATATGAAAAATTAATCAAAGAATTTGCTGATTTGGAATTTCTTACTCTGTTTGATCAAGAATATGATCAATCCAATGCGATCATTAGTCTCCATGCCGGCACGGGAGGAGTTGATGCACAAGATTGGACAGAGATGTTGCAAAGAATGTATTTGCGTTTTGCAGAAAAAATGAATTGGCAAGCGGAAATCATTGATCAAACCATGGGGAATGAGGCTGGGATCAAGAGCAGTATGATAAAAATCAATGGACGATGGGCATATGGATATCTGAAGGCTGAAGCCGGAGTCCATCGCTTGGTGCGCATTTCTCCTTTTGATGGCGAAGCAATGCGCCAAACTTCCTTTGCTTTGTTAGAGGTGATTCCGGAAATGCCGGAGAGCAAAAACATTGAAATCAGAGATGAGGATTTGAAAGTGGAATTTTCCCGTTCGTCCGGACCGGGCGGACAGAATGTCAACAAGACTTCCAGTGCAGTCAGATTGGTACATCTACCAACCAAGATTGCCGTCGCTTGTCAGTCTGAACGTTCTCAACATCAGAATCGAGACAAGGCCTTGCAAGTTTTAAAAGCTAAGCTATATCAACTCCAACAAGAGCAAGCACAACAACAAAAAAAGGATATCAAGGGTGTTGTCAAAAAAGCAGAATGGGGACAACAAATTAGATCATATGTCTTGCACCCATATCAATTAGTGAAAGATCATCGTACCAATTACGAAACCAGTGATACTTCAGCCGTCTTAGATGGAAATCTGAATGACTTTATCCAAGCCTATCTCAAATTGGTTAAACAAAATAAGCAGTAATCATTGGAAAATATTAACTTGTTGCCATGTCAAAATCAAAGCTATTTTTGTGGTGTTGCGTCAGCTTGATTGTTGGCGTCGCAGTCGCGTCTTGGCTACCACTCAAGATCTTGGGGCAGGACATTTTGTGGTTTGGATTAATTATTATCTGCGGAGTTGCTTTGTTTTTATTCTGGGACAATCACAACAAGGACAAACAATATTTGAAGACCGTGCTATTTCTGGCACTGTTTTTGTTTGTGGGTATCTGGCGTTACAGTTTGACTATTCCGCAAGATTTGCCACACAAGATCTGGCATTACAACGGTCAAAAGGTAGTTGTAACCGGACAGGTGATTACTGAGCCAAAAATCAATGGGAACAAAACTCAAATTACAATCAGGGCAGAGAGAATTAATGAAACAAAGGTTGGCGGTCGGTTATTGGTGTTTGCCGAAACCTATCCCAAATATGAATATGGTGATGAATTAACAGTGCAATGCAAATTACAGACACCAACTCCGATTGAAGATTTTGACTATGATCGCTATCTGGCACGCAGTCAGATTTACAGTGTTTGTTTCTATCCTCAAATAGCTTTGATTGAAAAGAATATCAAAATCTATACATATTTGTTACGAGGTAAGCAGGTGGCAATCAATTTGATTGACAATGGTTTGACTGAACCGGAGGCGAGTTTGGCTAATGCGATTTTACTGGGAGACAAAAGTATTGTCCAGGCTTTACGTCTTGATTTCTCCCGAGTCGGCTTGAGTCATATCGTTGCCATTTCCGGTATGCATATTGGGATCTTGTCCGTACTCTTAGTCAGTCTGCTCTTACTCTTGGGAATGCACCGTCGGCAGATTATTTACTGGGCGACAACAATCTTGGTAGTCTACATTCTCTTGATCGGCGCGCCACCTTCGGCAATGCGCGCCGGTATCTTGGGATTTTTGGCACTCTTGGCCATGCACATCGGCAGGTTGAAACAGGCGACCAATGCCTTGGTATTGGCCGCAGCCGTGATGCTATTATTCAATCCACGTGTTTTGCGTGATGATGTTGGCTTCCAACTTTCTTTTCTGGCTGTGGCCGGTATTATTTGGTTATATCCTTGGGCAAAAAAGATGATTGAAGAAAAAGTCAAACAACAATGGCAACCGCAGAGCCGAGTGGGTAAGGCTATTCTAGATATCTTGCTCATTACCTTGGTTGCTCAAGTTTTTACTTTACCAATCATTGCTTGGCAATTCAAAATCATTTCTTGGGTTGCACCTTTAGCCAACCTCTTGGTGGTTTGGTTGCTTCCTGTGCTCTTGGTATCGCTCTTGGTCGCAATTGGCTTGAGTTTGATTCTGCCGGCAATAGCAGTTATTTGGTTTTTTCCTGGTTTGATTGTCTTGAAATATATTATTGCCGTGGCCACATTTTTGTCAGGCTTGCCATTTGCGGCGTGGGGGTGGTAGAAATGAATTTAAAACTCTCTTAAGGGAGATGGAGCGAGTGGTTGATGAAAATTGGTTTTTTTTGTATAATATAAGCAATAGACAAATAATATGGTTGACAATCAAAAAAAAGAAATAATAGCTCAAGTGGCGTTGTTTAAGGGTAAAAAAATTAGGAAAACTATTCATAATAATGAATGGTGGTTTGTGATTAGTGATATTATTGTGGTATTAACTGATACAGTCCAACCCGATGGCTATATAAAAGATATGCGTCGTCGAGACGAGGAACTGGCTAAAGGGTGGGGGCAAATTGCCACCCCCCTTGTAATACTAACAGCAGGGGGTCCTCAAAGAATAAATTGTGCTAATACCGAAGGCATCTTTCGTATTATTCAATCAATCCCTTCATCTAAAGCAGAGCCTTTTAAAAGATGGTTGGCTAAAGTGGGGTATGAACGGATCCAAGAAATAGAAGATCCGGAATTAGCCACCAAACGTACTAGAATGTTATATAAGCTCAAGGGATATCCGGATGATTGGATAGAAAAACGGATGCGCGGGATTGTGATCCGTGAAGAATTGACTGATGAGTGGCAACAGCGTGGCGCCAGAAAAGAAAGAGATTATGAAATATTAACCGCTGAAATTTCCAAGGCGACTTTTGGTGTTACCCCGAGTCAATATAAAAGATTAAAAGGCTTGAAGCGAGAGAATTTACGTGATCATATGGATGATTTTGAGTTGATTTTTAATATGCTTGGTGAGCGTTCCACTACAGAAATTCATCGGACGGAAAATTCCAAGGGCTTGCCAAAATTAAGAGCCGACGCTCAAGCGGGAGGTGAGATTGCCGGCGGAGCCAGACAAAAGTTGGAAAAAAGGCTTGGCCACAGTATTGTGACTAAAAAGAATTTTTTAGCCCCGAAAATTAAGACCAAAAAATTAACAGTCAAATAAAAAGGCATTTGTTTAAAATCCCTTGATAAAAAGGAGTTTTTTTGTTATTTTTTGCTTTATATTTAGCAAAATATGCAATAATCATGATTCTGACCTTGACATTTTTTTGATTTCGTGATATATTAAAGGCAATATAAACGCACTTTAATAATTTGATTTATTACTGGTCATAGCCAAAAGTTGCCAAGTATTTGGCATTTTCTGGCTATGACCAAAGTGGCCATGGTTCCATTCCCGGATTAGGGAAAATAAAATGTGCAAATCAGCACAAGGAGAAGTTAAAATGAGTATTCAGAATGAATTCGCAATCGCTGACATTAAGTCAGGACAGTTAAACGGTCTTGTCAAAAACTTGATGAGACAAATGAATATTTTTGACCCCTGTGAAGCGGTCAGAAGAATAAATTCAGGTGAATGGACTGTTGCTATACCAGCAAAAAAATGGCGTGAAGTAGATGGTGTCATCCATTTCATAGTCACTTCCGACGGTACCACTG
>Ga0066639_10000224_pt1 | contig 47033 bp, 30 predicted proteins | sample CryGeyCG2114_010_2_FD_59504 | JGI IMG/M metagenome (GOLD analysis project Ga0066639, IMG submission 59504) | Groundwater microbial communities from aquifer - Crystal Geyser CG10_big_fil_rev_8/21/14_0.10 | ecosystem: Environmental > Aquatic > Deep subsurface > Groundwater | place: USA: Utah...
TGTTAATTAAAATTTCATTTTGAGCAAGCGGAGCGATAAAACAACTACAACATCTATAACATTTTTATTCTTCCGCTTTATAATAACCGCCCGTATTTACAATTAGTGATAAATCACGAATGTGCTGGCGTTTGGCCTTTTTCTTTTCTATATGCTCCATTATTCCAGTATCAATATCTTGCTTCCTAAAAAAATTCAATTCAGATTTGTCATAATCTTTTTTCCAAACTCTCAAACTCGGCTTCTTGGTTGTTTGAACTATATTCAACACAAAGTAATGAAAACTTTGTCCATTTATTTTTACAAAAGCAAATGTTAAGCTAAGAGTGCCTACAATCGCCAAAACTAAGCCAAACAAAGCAAGGTCACCATAACGATAAGCAATAAAAACTATGATGCCGCCAACCAATAAAATTAAAAACTGCCTAATTGTAACTGGTCCAAATATCTTGTCCTCTATATCAATAAATTGTGGGACAGTGAATTGCTGCATAATAAATGTTATATATGTTCTAAATGTTCAAATTGTTGTAATTGGGTTTGTTAATTACCTTAAATTACGGATTCATCTTATTGACTTATTGTTTTATTGAGCCTAAGTATTACCATAAACTCTTCCTTTTTTAAATCTTCAGTTTTTGTCACTTCTCGCAGTATGACGTCTAGTGTTTTATTCTGTTTTAATGATTCAGAAATAATATCCTGATATCGCGCATATATAGGACTATTATACCATGCTTTAACACCATCCATATACCTCAAATAAGAATCGTGTTTTAAAGTTTTAAATTTTTCTATTAATTTATTTTCCATCGCTTCCATATTTACTCCCAGCCTTCTAAAATCAGCCACCGAAAAACTCTCTAGCTCTTCTACGGGACCGACAGTTTGTTTTCCTACTTTTGGCGGTTTTACATCATCAATTGTCGGTTTAGAGCTAATTGATTTTGATAAAGACATTAACGGCCTTATTGATAAGTCTACTTTTGACTCAAGGTGCGTTGGCTTATATTCTTTTTCTGGCACCTCATGGATTCCTCCCGACTCAGTCGGGACGGGAGTGACAGTGTAGGACTCTTTGCTACTCTTTGCGTCTTTACTTTTCTGATATTTTGCTTCGTCAACAAAAAGATCTTTTACCGGAGTTGCGCCAGATAAACGATGCTCATTTTCTTTTACCGGGACCGGCAAATCATTATCATCACCAAACGGTTCATCCAACAGCGATTGGTGGTCCTTATTCTCCCACTGGGTATTTAAAATTTTGCTATTCTCCCTTTTCAAGGGAGATAGCCTGCCTGCCTCTTTTTGTAAACTAGAAAACATTGCCTTGGTGTCTTGCCTTTTTCTTGGCTTAATTTCTCGAACTTTCAATATAGGTGGCTTGGGAAATTCCTTTGCAGTAACCGGACTTTGTTTTTGTCCACCCTTGCTCTTCATTTTCTTTAACTCATCCAAAGTCATCCTAACGGCAGTCCCGTCGGCTTTTTTGACTAAAATTGTAGGATCATTATTGTTCATATAAGCATTTAAACATTGAATTGATGTTAGTGTTAAATTTTTGTGTCATCTCGAATCCTTTTTAGGGATGAGAGATCTTTCTGTAATCTTATATTTCTTTCTAAAGATTCCTCACCCTCTTGAGAGGGGTTCGGAATGACAAAGTGGTGTTGCGTGTTATATGATATATGTTACGTGACAATCACTTGCCCCACTTAAACGAATCAGAGTCTTCATCATAATGGATCAAATCATCTCCGCCATAATTATTTTTTATTAAAAATTCGTCTAACCGAGCCAATGCGAAAATATTATCTGTATCCTCAAGACTTTTTGATCCCAAAGTTTTTTCTAAAATAATTTTTAATTCTTGTCTCGCCTTTTTGTTATCAGTAAAAGACTTGAGCCAGTCCAAAACTTTGCGCAAAGTTTCGGCATGTTTTGTCCATTCTTTAAAATCATTTTTATGTTCTGACAATTCTTCCACAAAGGACTTTTCTGTGATTACATCCCTTTTTGGTTCAATATTGCTCACAGCGGATGGTGCGGATTCTGGAGTTTTATTTTCTGCCAAGCCTGCGTCTTCTTTCTTTTCACTGGCTTCTTCTGTACTAACGCCCTCTGTCTCCTCGGTAGGGACAACACCTAAGCCCCCGCCCAAAGTTAAAGCCAAATCAACATCCGGCCATAAAGCAGAATTAATCACATACTCAATCCCGGAAGCATCAACCCCTATAAAAAAATGAACCAAATCAAGAAAATTACGGGCCGCTTCGGTTGGGGTACCATAAAAATGCTTGCTATTAATTTTGTTATCAGAAATTATTTTTTCTATTTTTGTCAAAAAATCCGCAACTTCCAAAGAATCATTACCCTGCCTATCAAGCAAAACGATATCATTGATAATTTTAGAAATTTTTACCTTATCTTTCCCATCCAATCCAAAAACCATTTGAGAATTAAAAAAGCTATTTTTTATTTTTTCATATTTTGTCCCAACATCAAGCGGATACCCCGGCCTCAAGCCAAGATACCATATAATTTTCTCCCACACATCAATTCCCATGCTCAAGGCATCAGGAATTTGTTTTTCAACCACAACCAAAAATTCTTCTTCTGTAAGTTTATTCAATGAATCCCATGTGCAATATACATATAATTTCCAGTATGTATTTCTATAAAATAACAGATCCTCTATAGAAGCTGCACTAAAATATGAATCCAATTGTTCGTAAATTTCATCTTGATTTTTAATACCAACATAATCTTCCAAAAAAAACTTATCCTCAGTTTCCTGAAAATTAGATAGTTTAGCTTTATTTGGTATATATGACATTTCCATAATTGGTTTCGACTATATATTTAAATATTTGTTTTTACTCTAAATCTTCATTACCCCCTTTTACCAGCCTGTTCTTCCTTATCAATTCTTCAAAATCTTTCTTTGCCCCATCGCTCAGTTCACTCTTAGCCGCCTCTATTTTATCTATCAAGCCATCATCCAAAATATCGACAAACACATCCTTGGCCGCATCATCTGCCAAACTTTCTCTCATTTTTTTGAGTGTTTGAATTATATGATTAATCCTTTCTTTGCCTATATCAGAAGAAATATCAACTACGATATCATTAAAATCTTTTCTAAGAGAAACCGGTATTTTTGACAAGGCAAGACTATTTGCTCCCCTAAATAAGGAGATGGCGCTATCCTCATGAAAATCCACGACTTTCCCGGCCTTATTACTAGAACCAACACCATCCAAGCTTTGAACATTAGACAATTTCTGCCTGCTTGCATAATACTCAATATTTCCATAATTTGTCCCAAAACTTCTTTCTTTATCCCTAATCTGTTCCCCCGCTAAATTCTGACCGCCAAAATTATTTCCTACTCCATATACAGCGCGGACTCCACGACCACTTGGATCTGCCTCTAATTCCGTACCAACCACACCTGCCAATATTGGCGCGCCGTCTTGAGATGCATGCCTCAATGATGTATCCAGATTTCTCATTGCGCGATTATACATATTAGGCCTATTAAAGGCTTCCCTTATTTTTTTATCAACTTTTTCCTCTGCTCCCACCTCAATCTTTTTACCAGAAAAAGCGGACAACATTGCCCTTGATAAATTTTCTCCTGACAATGCCTCCTTGTCCAAATCCCAACCAGCTTCACCCAACATAGCACGAAGTGTTGCCATACCTTGTTCTGAACCACCGGACATTCCTTTGTCTAATACAGCCATATTTTGCCTAATCAAAGATCTCTCCTCCTCAAGAAGTTCCGGCTTTTCTCCTTGTCTTTCAATTTCTTGTCTCACTTCATTAAGCTTCCTCACGCCTTGCTGACCAGTTGCCACCACCTCTGAAAAATTCATTCCCTCTAATGTTTTCTTTTCTTGATCGCCAAACTCTCCCAGATAACTTTCTATTGCCTGCGCTTCCGGATGCATGCCTTTTCTCCTATATGCCGCCGCCTTTCTTTCTGCCTCGGCAATACCAACCTCTGGCCTCATCTTTACAATCTCCGCCTCTGTTTCAAAAATAGTCTTTTCACTTTCTTGAAATCTCTTTGCCTCTCTATCTTCACCCTTTAGTAATTCCTCTTTTTTGGCTAAGCCCTTCAACTTTTGCTTTTCCGCTTTTTTCTTTTCTTCCATTTCAAGCTTTACTCTTGTCTCCAGTTTAAACTGACCGGCTGGGCTTGAACTTGTTCTGTAGCCAGCTTCCATTATTTTTTTCTCGTTCTCAATTCCTTCTCTCCAATCACTGGCTCTTTTATCTGCTCTACCACCAGTTTCCATAAAACCAGCCGCAGCTGATCCAGCCCTACGCTTTAACCAACCCTTAACACCTTTTTCCCCCTTGCCATAACCCTCCATTTGTTTGGCAATTGCATTTCTATCTTTGGCACCCAAAACTGGCGCTCTAGAATACAATTGCATTGCTCTTCCTTTTATAGCGGCCCCTCTGCGCTTCAAAGCATCTCCGCCTATGATAGGGGCTTTCTTTAAGCCTAACTCAACGGCTCCAACCACAGCCTTTTTACCCTTGGCAACTCCCCACCTAGCTATTCCTTGACCAGTAGACAGACCACTCGCCACTGTTGCCACTCTTTTGCCAAAATTAATTGCGCTGCCGGCCGCGCTTCCACCGACGACGCCAAGTTTTTGCACAAACATAAGCCCCGCAATCATAAAGGCCATCCCAATAGCAAAACTAGACAAATTTTCCCAAGTAGCAGCTTTATTTATAGCAACCTTCGGCTGTTTACTCACGCCTATTTGTGACCCTAGTCCGCCAGAAGCGGCAAACGCTGCGAATTGTGATGTTTCAACGCCTATGTCTTGTGAAATTTTTCCCTGTCCCATAGTTGCGAATGTAAGCCATAAAAAGAAAACCATTACCGGCGCGACCACCACATGGTGAATAAATTTTGTCCAAAATTCATTGGCAAATTTTTGGGCAAACGGAAAGGCTTGAGCAATAAATGCAAGGGGTGATACAATCATCAGCACCCACAACATTACTAATCGGGCTAACATTATCGCCAAATACGCGCCAACAGTTGCCATTGTAAAAGCTGCCAATATCAAACCAAATACACCTGACAAAAGTACGTCCCATTTTATATCCCCCTTAAAACTGGCGTTATCTTTGGTCAATGATAAAATCTCATCCAGCTTAAACATCTTTATCAAATTACCCGCAGAAGCATCTTTAAATGCTGATAAGTACGTTATGGTTACAACATGCGCTGAATCAATAATTAATTGAAGTATTAACTTGCTAAAATTTATAAAAATTGCCATCAATACCACTTTTACGAGCGATTTTTTCCATTCGTATTTTTCTATTCCCAAAACTGTTCCAAAAGCTATCACTAAGAGAGCCACAATAAAAAACATATTGGCCAAATCTCTCATCATCACCCATCCCAAGAGTACCGGAGGGGCATTCATATAATCACTATATTCGGCAACTCTCATTAATAGATTCAAGAAAAAAACAGCCAGCTTTAGGAAAAGCCCTGCAATCAACAGCATAATCCAAGAAACAAATTCTATCAACGCATTAACTATACCCTTAGCAGCACTTGAAGCCGCGCTTGTAAGCCAATCAACCGGATTGTACCACGCTGCAGATGCCGGTTCGGCAAAAAGAAATAATCCGCCAGCTACTAGCGTCACAAAAAGAAACATCATCATCAATTTTTGATACTTTTTTGTTTTATTCAATTTTTGAAATATTTTTTTCATGTTTTTGTTTATGTTTTCTCTTATAAGAGAGGCAAGATGGGGTTTGAGAAAATTTGTTTAAATGTTTGCATGTATTTATGTTGTCGGTATTATAACTATATTACCTTTGTACTCTGTCCACGGAGCGTGATCTCTATCTGTGGTAGAAAAATCTGACGGCCAAGCGCACTCGCCTTCAGAACTCTTTGGGTCTGGAGTATAGCAGTAATTTCCTCCTTTTTCCGGACCGGCATCATTATCTACACACCAACCATTACAATATCCCCAATTATCTATTACCTGAACTCTTGGCTTAAATACACAAACTGGCTGCGCAGGGTCGTTGTACCCGGCACTAGCAAGGTTTGCCTTGGTTTGTGTAGACAGATCACTAATTGTAAAATTAGCGGTTGAAACCGAACAACTATATATGTGCTCAAATTCAAACGGTTCGGTTGTACAAGCTCTAGGAGCATTTCCAAAACGAGGCGTATCATATGTAAAGAGCGAATACAGAGGATCTTCTCGTAATTTATTAACAGATACACATTCCTGAGTTCTATCTACCGAAGGTCCAGCCGGAGCTTCAAGACCGGATTCCAACTCCTTGGAAGTAATATGGACATCCATAAAATTATCAGGACAATCAAAATTTTTCTGGCATGTCAGACTTGACGGGATAACATCTTTTTCAAAGGATCTTCTGCAAACAGGAATCACCTCATCGCCGTTTGGATCAGAAGTACAAAATGGCTTGCTATTCTTATAATAGCCATACTTAAATTCATTTGATATTGGTTGAGTACTATTATCACCCCAATGGACAGATACTTTTCTAATTGGCATACGATTATCATCTGCAAACGCAAAAAATTTAACATTGGCAGTGAAACTTCCAATAGCAATATGATCTTCTTCTTTTTGTCTTTCTTCTGAACTTAGAATAAGATCGTTATCGTAATCGTTTAAAACCCCGGTTCGCCCATTAACCGTAATGTTATCATACTCGGCCGCAACGCATGGTTCGCCGGTTTCGAGAAGATTCTCTTCTGAACACAATATTGGATTTACTGAAAAAACAGCCGGCGGTCTCAAATATTCATACTTTTCTGCCACCTCAGGCAGCACTGGCGGCGTGTCGTGATCAATAAAAACGTCATGGTTCTCTCTCAAAACCAAATGACGGCCATACAAAATATCACTCCTGTCCATAACATCTGCCGGCAATGAAGAGTCCAGATAATTTTGAGCCTGTGGGTTTATCTCCGCGCGCGTAAATTGATAGGCAAACAATTCAAAAAGGGCATCCTGCGCGTATAACGAACTTTTTGAAGTTAACAGTAGCATCATTTCATTTGCATTATATCCTGATGCCACCTCTCTATAATTTGAATCCTTATCAAAAGCGCATGAATTTGTTTGGTATCCTACCAATATGGAGGAAAATCCGCTTAGACTGCTAAAATATCTACATGAATATGGGATACCATCCGTAGTCCTGTCCTCAAAACTATATTCCGTTAGCTCATCATTTTCCAAACTATCTAGAACGCTCTCTGATAACCTCAAAGAACCAAAGGGCTGTTGCGCAAAATCTCTATCAATCATTGGTTTTACAAAATTGCCATAAATACCATAGTCTCGAAGCGGGTGATTAAGAGGAGTCCCATCGCTATTTACAGCGCCTCTCCAAACCCTGTTTGTCCACGCCTTGTTCAATGTCTTGCCGGTTGATGAATTATCACTATCATGTACCTTCACATATTCTGAACACTGATTTGCCATATCAGCTATAACAGCAAAACTAATACCGGCTCCCAATTCGGCATTTTCATCTTCGGCGCCAGTGGCTCTTGAGTTATATCCTCGACACCATCTGGTGGTATAACCCTTAAACTCTCCATTAGCGCCAAAATTAACAGCCACTGCCCACCATGGATTATAATGAGGATCTTCAGCTGCCTCAGTATTGTAATCAACATAACCTGTTTGACACTCTGCGGTAAAAGGATCATTCAAATCCCTGTCAGATGGGACAAAAGGTCCCGGAGCTCCTCCAAAGCCAAGTTTATCCGTAATAAATACCGGAGCCACAACATTGAGAAGATCAGAAGAACCATAATTATAACCTCGCGGACCGGTATTATTTCCAAAAAATACCAATACGTATTTTGTGGTAATATCGCCTGGCTCATCACCATAAAAAAATTCCGGGTGGTCTTCTCTGTTTATCTTATACTTCCAAGTCAATAATAGATTTTTTGAAAATTCACTTCCACTATAAATCGGCACCCCGTCCATTTCTGAGTTTGGACTAATCATACCAGGTATAATTTGTCCATTAGAATCTCCTTTGGTTATTGAAAAATTAATAATTTTTTCTCCCTGATCTTCTAGCGCGCCGCTTCCATCTCCTTGGTCCTTATCGATAACCACGCTTCTTATTGGATCAATTGAACCGTTCAATATCCCATTGCCAGTCTTTAATTCTTTTATAGGCAACCGCAAAACTTCATTGTCCCAATCTGATTTTTCGGTTGGAATTGTTGGGTTAGCCAGATCATTTATTGTTTTTGGCAATCCGCCACGGACAGTTCCTTTGTATGTTACAGGAATAAAATACATATCTTTTACAGAATCCTCGTTTATAAAGTCTGTAGCATTATCAAAAATATACAAACCTTTATACTTTGTTGGGTCAGCATTATCGCTAAAATCAGGGTCATGATAATATTTATCAAACGCACCATGATCAACTTCAAAATCCTGATCAGATTCTGAACCACCAACCCATGGAGCAAAACGCTGTTTGTGGTCTAAATCCCCTGGTGTTAAATCTTTGTTTGGATGATATTCTGCTCTAAGCAAAACAGAATTATTTCCAATGCGGTTCCAGGCAAAAGAAGATAATAATTTATACATAAAAGGCTTCCAGCTTTCTATAATTGCCGCCCTTGCAGCTGACGAGGAATTATTGTTATCACCATAGTTATTATCATCCGGTTGATCCGGATATATATAAAATCCATAATCATCTCTACAGTCACCGCCTCCGTATCCAAGATTGTCAGCACACCCAGAACACATTAAATAATAATATAGTGAACCGTTGGCATTGTCTGATACTGACTCAAATGTAGGTATCCTCAAATAAATCATTGGATCCACCGGAAGAAAATCAAAAATATAATCGTCATCCCTAGTTAAATCTTTAAAAACATCCCAATACACACCGGGAGTTCCCGGTTTCCACACCTCAGCATAATTAAAATTAAAAGAATTATCTGCAGTTGTCTTATCATCATACAAAGTACAATTAAAATGAGGCATTGGCTCATCAAATATTTGATCAATATAGGTGTTTGTAAAATCATCATTTTGCGCTTCCGCTTGAAGTCGGTTTACAAAATTAGTTCCGGCGTCAAAGCTAGGATCGACAATTCCCCCTCTATGAGTACTTGCACAATATAATTCTCCACTATTTAAACTTGGATTGGCATCCAAACTCGGATCATATCCGGCTGCAAGATTCATATTGAGCAAATCAATATTTGACGCGGAAGTTTGGATTGGAAGCCACGTTTGACAGGCATATTCTTGTTTTTCTCCAAAACCTGCTTTGCCATTTATCGGCCTGCTCAAATCCGGCTCCAAACAAAAACCACGTAACCCTATATGGGTCTGTATCTCTTTTAATTTACTGCAAGAACCCGAAGATATTATTTCTCCACCGTCTTTGACTTGGCAATCTATATCTCTTTCGCATGGTTCGCCTCCCTTATCTCCACCTGAGCAAACTCCAATCGGAGCGCTAATGGTGGCAGTTGATGTTGTAGAATAATAATCTGTCACATCACCATAAACATACTTTTTATATTCGCAAGAACAATCCAATCCATCTTGGCAAACATTAACATTCTTAAAGAAATTATTGGATACTGTAAAATTAATTCTGGACTTTTCCGGCACGTTTTCATTTACTTTGAGATAACTGCCCGGCACACTTATCAACTCACTAATATCATCTGAAATCTTTCTTGGGAATGGACTGTCTTCCTCCGGATAAGATTTGCATGAGGCCGGTGTAAGACTCTCTCTCATTTTATTAATTTTTTCCGCCATTATCTCTTCATCCTCAACCAAGCCATCAAAATCATATTCTTCAAAAGAAGCCCCGTCTATTTTGTAAAGACACTCTTCGGCAAAACACCTTCCGTTACCCAACGGACCACATACATTTCCATTGGTATCTGTAAAGCCGCCAGAAACGCATGTATTAGATAAATAAGATGGTATTGGTATATTTGCGCCTAAATATTGGAAGACATCATCGTCTGAAAAACTCAAATAAGAATAACTGGAAATTTGATACTTGTTAAGCAGTGAATAACCTGAATAATCATAACCATACCATGAGACATCTCTGGAAATGTATTCTTCTTCATCTAAAAATTCGCTGCTCACGCTAGAGCCAATGAAATTTGAACACCCTTCAGTTCCTTCGCCTTGCCTAAACGCGTTACATGCTTCATATTTTGTACACAAAATCTGCTTATTACCATTTTCATCCGTTCTGATTATTTTGTCCCTACAAGCAAGCCACTCGGAACACTCGCGATCACGATCCACCTTTAAAATCAAATTAGAATCATTTGGGTTGGCCGAATCTGATGATATAACTGGGTTTACCAAACCATAACCTGACCCGTCAGAACCACTAAGCGCATAGGTATCTTTTGAGTTATAAAATTTATTTGGCTGATCTGCTTTGTCAAACAAAACACAGCCTTCCTTTAGGCTTACCTGTCCATTACACTCACTTACTCTACTAGTCAATTTATCATCGTAAATACGGTAATAAGAACGACCATCCGGATTTATTGACGAAGTATCTTGCGGATCAACTAATTGGGTACAGGCATTATATTTGGTTTCACATTGACCAACAAAACCTTCATACGCGACAGAGCTGTTTGACCAAATTCCATAGGAATCTCCATTTTGCAAAAAATTATTATAACACGGAACAGACCCGATATCATTACACTTGTTACCCCCACAATCGTTATCTGACCGGCAGTAAGTATCAGCACCATCACAAATTCCAACATCTTTCTTAAACCATCCGCTAAATTGACCAACATTATCCTTATAAACACAAATTGCATTTCCAGTTTCAGCCGGATCTTTAAAATAAAATTTATTTGCGCCGGTAGAATACTCATTACAACCAACCAACTCTTGGCGGCACAGTGTGTTAGAATAATTATTTGGATTATTTTTTATGTAAATATCTGAATATTGATAAGATCCGGAATTTTGATCTGGAATCACATGGTCTTGTAAACCAAGTTTTGTACATCCTACCTCTAACTCAGAACATTGGAAATCCCCACGATTTGTCAAAAATATAGGATCACCAGACTCAGGCGGTATATATACCGTAGACAAATCCACCTGATTACCTGATAAGGCATCCAATAGTATATATTCATCATCACTAAAATCATCTGGCGTTCCGTTATCGTTAATAGGCAAAGTCATTTCTTCCACGTAACATTTTGTTTGGCCGGCAGGTATGTTACAAGACCCTATTACTTTTCCACCTATATTGATTTCACATAGCCCTGACGTGCCATTACAAATAGCATTATAGACACGAGGGAGTATATCGCCCGGCGTATTATTTGAATCATATACCGGCTGACAGCCAATCGCATCTTCACGGCACAGAGAAGAAAAACCAGTAATATAATAAGTGTTGTTTTTTTCATCATTATATTCACTACAACCAAGCGCAGAACCGGGAAGCAAGCCCTCCGGATTTACATTGTTGCCAAAACATGCAAGCGGCGCGTCAATCACTACATTTTCATTGTTAATAGTTACAAGCTGTTTCCATGAGTCTTTTACTAAGAAAACATTATCTTCTAACTGCGCTAAACGGACATTATCCATATAATAATCTGATGATCCTCCAAGAGATTCAAACTTGAGTGTCAAATCTTCTCCACGATTACCATCAAACTGAACCGGACCAAGAGTATATTCTTTCCAAGAATTACCAATAGTAACAAAACTAGGCGTAGTCGGATCCAAAACATCGGCAGTAAATAAACCAACCTGAGCGCCCGCTTGCTCAAATGTAATGACCAAGTTTTGAGGTATACCGCGAGCCCAAAAAGATAATTCGTACCAAGCGCCAGAATATAGGGAACTGTCTGAATCTATTGTACCTACCGAAATAGTTCTTTCAATAGTTCCGCCTGTGACTCTCAAAGAGTGCTGCGCGCTTTGCAATGCTTCTGCCGAAATGGAACCAGTGCTCCAAACAGACAAAGCCTCAGAAGGACTGCCCTCAAAACCATCCAAAATGACATTTGGTCTTAGGTTATTTCCAGTGTTTCCGGTATATGCCCGACATCCGGAATAGACGGCCGAACATTGTGATGATTCCTCTGTCAAAGACCTATAAAAACAAGTTCCACTTTCATACTGACCGCCGCCATAACACCTGTTACAAATAGACGCCGATGCATCCCAAAAGCCATCCGCCACGTCTTCACATGATGATTGATCAGTAATGTTTGCATCGACAAATAAATTTGATTCAGTCTTGCGCAACTCTTTGCATTGCTCTGACACAATAACGGTATCAGCCAACAGCCTGTAATAAATATTACCTTCATTATCATAAAACTGTCGACAATCAGGACTGGCGGCATCGGGATCAAAAATATTATTTATCAATATGTTATAAGCCGTCTCATTGCAAAGATTATAATTTTTTTGCAACTGGTCTTTTGTGTTATCGCCATAAGCCGGAGATCCCTCTGGAAAAACGACACTAGGTATTTCAATTGGCGTACCAATATAAGCTAAATTCAACCCATTTATATATGTTGCATCATTAGCATCGACCGTTGCCAGTCTGTGGTTTCTCAAAACATATCCTTCATTATTAGACCCTTCCCATGAAAGAAATATTTTTTCATCTGTTTCTTCCGGCTTGAGACAGCTACGCAGATAATTATAATATTCTAAATTTTCTCCTTCCGCAGAAGTTTCTAAATTAGTAAACTCATCACATCCGGTTGATTGAGCCAAACAACTTTGACCTAATCTCGGTATAAAATAAAGAGGAAATTCTTCGCCCTCAAAGTTTGACGCTTCCTGTTTAAAAGTCTCATACCCAACACATTCGCTTGAGCAAGAGTTTTCAATGCTTACAATCGCAGATACGTCATCTCCGGTATTTACTGAAGTAAATTTACTACAACCCACTTCCGTCGGCGCGCATGCTCTGGCAAAATTTCCACATTCCAAATTATCCGGCAAATCATTTAAAACCTGCGATACTGTTTGTGGCCATTCTACTGTATATTCCGTACTTGGATCAATATCATAACAGTGCAAATAATCCGGCGCCTTTTGTAAGTTAATAATATCAGCTGAATTTCTAATATACTTATCATTATTTTTTGTAAATAATCCTGTAGCCGGATTCCTTTGCGCTCCATAAAAAACCGAACACCCCTCTGAACTTGCCGAACAGGTTTCTACTTTATTATTAAAAAATAATGTTTGCTCTCTTCCTGCGATTTTAAAACCTGTATCTGTAGTGATGGTTGTGACCCACTCATCACCCACTTTTTCAGAACTGTACGCACTACATCCTACTGATTTTTCAGTACACTCGCCAAAATCTAATGTTCTTGACAAAAATGAATTTGACGCGCCATTAGCTGTATTACTATATGTAGTACAAGTACTATAATAATCCGGGCATTCTTCTCCTCCAAGACGCCACACATTCTCTTCTTTTGTACAATAACCCCAAGCGTTGCAAGTCCCATCGCTTTCCTCTGAAACACATGTTTGTAAATCCGCGCATTCTGCTTTTCTGGTTGGTATGGTTTTTTCAAGAAGTTCAGGTCCGATAACTTCCGCCTGACATCTGGCCTGTGGAGATTTTATGACCCAATTAGGATCAATCAAATGACAATAAGGATGATTATCGTCTGCCTCGCCAAATTGATTACAGTCACTAAAGCCGCTTACCACATCCCCCAAAGACCAAGGACTATCTGGATCTGACTTTAGTGCGGCCAACTCAAAACCAATCGGCAAAATACGCGCTTTGCGTAATTTTTGAATATTTGAATAACAATAGGCCTTTATATAACAATCATTATCAACACTTGAATTCCAAGCATGTACTGGTGGGATTAGCGACCAATTGCTGTGTAAATAATTTGATTCTATCGCTTGCGTAATTGTTAGTGCTCTATTATTTCCTCCGTCTATTGCCTGCTGGAAACCATTGTCAATTACCCTCTCGGCGACAAAATCCGCAACTACATTATAATTATCTAATTGTTTTACTGTCGCCGAAATTAAAAACCTGAGGGATCTTTCCGCTGACTTTCTATTATCCTGCAAAGTAGAGGCAAAAAAAGAACCAACACCAGAGGCTAAATTACCACTGTTTGGATCATCATCAAACAATCCGGTCATTACATTTTTTAATAACTCTGATGTCAAAGTGTTCAAAAAAACATTAGCCGCCATGTATGGCAAACTTTGTAATGACGATCCATAAATCCCTGCAATTTGTCCGGCTGTTAATTTTTGTTGCTCAGATGCAGACAGCCCTTCCAATTCTTTTCTTACTTGGCTGGCTGGAGTTTTCACACGTCCTGAGATAGGACTCAAAACATCCTTGAATCCCTGTCCAATTATCCTTTCAAGATTTGCAGCTTCCTGGGCGGCAGAATTTGCATTATCAACCGCTCTAATAGCACCCATTGTTATTCCCAAATCTGATTCACTAATATTAAAACTGTTAGTAAAAATTTCTCCAGTAAAAGCGCTTGTCCCTGCCCCAAACTTTTCATCAAGATTTCCCCAACTATCTTTTAATTCCTGCCACTGACACTTTGGAGTCGGTCCTGCGCTAGCTCTGCTCGCCCCACTAGTTCCACCGGCTCCACTAGGCACTCCAGACGTTCCCAACCTCCCACTTGAGTATAAATTCCTTAAGTTGATTGCTAAATTTATATTAAACTCCGGATCAAGACCTTGGCACAAACTTATGCCAAATGGTTGACCGATAGTTCCGATAGCTTCACCAACTGCGTCGAGGCCGGCATTTCCAAGATATTCACTAATTCCTTGTTTAAACACAAGCGCACTCTGTCCACTGCCACCTGAGGCAACATAATTTGCAGTATCATAAGCGAGTTTACGAGTAAAATATGATAAGCCATTCATTAAGGCACCCATCGCGCTTATTGTTAATGTTTCCTTTATTCCTAATGTTACGTCTTTCTTTACTTCTGACACTTTTCTAGGAATATCTGCCACAATTGTAGTGGGTCCTCCAATCTGTGCCCTTGCCGGCTGAACCAAAACAAAGGCACCAAAAATATCTACAGCAACAAAGACTGCGGTCAGTAATAAAATGCTTGGTTTTACAGATTTACGCATACCCCGTAGTAGAAATTTAATTTATTAATTAGTTATTGGTTATTACTTATAATACCATTATTTATAAGCCCTATGAAATTTTATTTGCTCCGTGTTTGATTTTTTTTAAAATCTATTAAATTCCTGCCTGCCGGCAGGCAGGTTCACTACGGGGCATAAAATATTTCTACTCGACTGATGTTGGGTCCAAATTCAAATTTTTAACTAATTCCAATAATGTTTCATCGTCAACCTTTGATAATTGTTCCTCTGTAATCTGTCCGGTGGACAAAAGTAGCGTCCTCAACATTTCCGGACTATTGACAATTTCCATTAAATCCTGTTCCGTCTGCGGATCGCCCCCTATTGACCCCAAACCACCAATACTGCTTGGCTGACTAATTATATTGAGCAAATCAAGCGGGTTTGTTTGCTCTAGTAATCCCGACTCTGCTTGAGCTTCTTGTTTAGGCGGCTCTATTACACCACAACTCTCACCCTCCGCACACAATGGGTTGGTATCATTTTCCAATTCAAGACTATCGCTAAACCCATCAGAATCCGTATCAGGTAAATACGGGCTTGTACCGAAATATTCTAATTCATCATAATCACTCAAACCATCAAAATCTGTATCGATCTGTTGCAGACGAAGTGATTCATCCAGATATGAGGTTGACTCAAATCCTGATGCTGTTGTCCTAACAACAAATGGGCTATATATGTTATTGCGCATTTGTAAAAATCCGATGCCAGCCGCTAAAAAACCAAAAACCAACAATAAGACAAAGCCCGTCTTTTGTTCCACACTAAGACTTTTTAATTGCACCTTATTCTTTTCCATGCACAAATGGTATTTCAACTAATCAATAAATCCATAAATCAATAAAACAAGTTGATTAGTTGATTGTTTGATTTATTATTTTATTGACACAGATATTATACCAAAAAAACTAATTGCAAGACAGTGCTAATCGTGGATAACTATGCGCACAAAAACATAGCGCCTGTATATTTAGGTAATTAGACATTCACACAATTTTTTCCACTGCTCCACGCTCAATTCTTGAGCCCTAATCTTTTCATTTCCGACGGCCAAAGTAATTGCTTTTTTTACCTCTTCTTTTGGAAAATCCAAATTATTAGAAAGATTCCTCCAAAGTTGTTTTCGTTTGTTGGCAAACCCGGCCCTAACGATTTTGAAAAAATCTTCGTCTCCAGATGTTTTTATGCCTAAATGTTTGAATGTTTTAATGCTTAGTATCGAAGAGTCAACTTTTGGCTGCGGCCAAAAATTTCCTTTTGGAACTTTGGCGATTATTTTTGCGGTCCCATAATACTGAACCGAAACAGACAAAATACTCATATCCCCGCTCTTTGCGCAAATCCGATCCGCAACCTCTTTTTGTACCATTACAATTATACTCTCAGGCTTATTATTTAACTCAAACAAAGTACGCAAAGCATGTGAAGTAATCTGATAAGGCAAATTTGCCACCACTTTATAATTCTGAATTCTGAATTCTGAATTCTGAATTTTATGTAGAGCATTTCCCCAAACTATTTCTATATTTGGGAACTCCTTTGTTTTTTCATCCCAATATGGCTTTATTTTACGCTCTATCTCAAATGCTATTACTTTTTTTACAAGAGGAGCCAATGCAAAAGTCAAAATACCAAAACCCGGCCCTATCTCTACAACAGTATCATTTTTATCAAAATCCCCAACAGAAATCATTTTATTTATTGTACCTTGAGAAATCAAATAATTTTGTCCGTATTTTTTTGACGGTGTAAGTCCGTATTTTTTACACAAAGACTTTATCTCTGTAGGGCTTAAAGCACTCATAATATGTAAATGTATCCCGACTTAGCGGGACAAATATAAGGTATAAAAAAAACTAACTAATATCGAGCTTACCCTTATGGGCCTCCAATATTTCCACAAATGTCTTTGTCATTGGATTTGCAATCTCCACCGAATTTAATCCGGCGTCACTATATCTGTTAGATGCATTCCACATCAGCCATCCGCCATCGGTATATTTTTCAACAACATCAATTTGTGCTCTTATTTTTTCTGCATCATAAACTGCGCCCAAATTAAAGGCCTGAATCCACGGACGAAACATGGCTCGCTTGCCTTCAAATTTTGGCGCGCCCATTTTTGCCCCATTTTCAATAACCAAACCGGGAAAGTCCGCCGGATTGCTTAACCCCAGATGACCACTTGGATAATGCGACGGATACATCATCGGAGAAATGGCATCAACCTCATCAACCGCATCTTCTAATCTTTGTCCAATGCTCATATCATCTTCACCATCTTTTTCCATAACAAAACCAAACATATCAAGTGAAATTCTGGCGGAAACAGTGGACAAACTAGAGTTTAAGTATTGAAAAAATTCTCCCATTACCTCATACTTTTTCTTTTCTCCATTGGAGTAAGCCACATCCACCATATTCCCATCAGACGGAAAACGAACATAATCAAAATTTATTTCATCAAACCCCAGCTTTGCCGCTTCTCTAGCTATTGCTACATTATAATCCCAAACTTCCTTGTTTGTCGGATCCACCCAAGCAAGCCCCTTATAATCTCGCCAAATTCCACCACTCTTTGTCTTTATGGCCCACTCCGGTTTTTTTTGGGTCAAAATTGGATCTTGAAATACAGTTTGGCGAGCAATCACATAAATACCATACTCATGCAGTGTGGAAATCAATTCCCTCACCCCGCCAATACGATTGTCTTTTAACCCCAGCTCATTTACCAATGGCACATTAGAATCATACAAAACTTTTCCGCTATAATCTTTTATATCAATCACCACAGCATTCAATTCCGTGCTATTAATCAAATCAACCATCTCTGTCATTTTTTTAACATTGCCAGCAGAATAAGCTGTCAAATATATTCCTTTTATTTCTTTGCGATTTAATAACTTCATCCTATCTCCATAATCCCTGATCCTCTCAATATTTATAGGACCTGTACTAATTTCTAAAATAACAAGCTCATCCTGTTCTATTAATGTAAGGTTCCAAGATGTATACAAAAAAATACCGGCAAAAAAAGACAGTATGAGAAATAATACTATATAAAAATTCGCAACCCTTGAATTCAACAGCTCTTTAAACCACATAAAAAATCATCCATTTTAATTATTCTAACATAGACCTCATCTATTTACTAATGAATATTATTAATCTACTACAATTTCACCCTGTCTTATTAATTCTACGTTATTACCAATAACCCGCACTATGGTAGATGGATTTTTATGTGGGAGGGGACCACTATCTATAATAATACTCGGCTTATGTTTGGTATTTTTAAACATTTCCAATATATTTTTAATATCATATGGACTTTTTTGGGCAGTAATATTGGCAGAAGTTGACACAATAGGTCCGTCCAATTCCACACATAAATCATATGCAAAATGATGACCGGTTATACGAAAAGCAATCGTATTGTCTTGTCCCACAACACCCACCGGCAATTCAATACCATCTTTAATTTTTGTAACGACCGTAAGCGGACCCGGCCAATATTTTTGGGATAATTCTTCTAATTTTGGCGTCCAATCCACATATCTGGTTATCATATCAATGCCTGAAACCAAAACTAAAACAGACTTATTATGCTGACGCTGTTTTATCTTAAATAAATCATCTACTGCCTCTTGATTGGTTGCGTCACATCCCAACCCATAACAAGTCTCCGTTGGGTATACTATAACCTTACCTTGCTTAAGGGCTTTTACTAAATCAAATATTTTTACATCTTTTTGTTTGATTATTCTCATATAAATAGTAACTCGTAATCCGTAACTCGTAACTTGTACAACCCAGCCAAAACGGAACAAAATTACGGTTTACGGATTACGATTTACGAATTACTTTTTATCCACTTTAAATAAGCATCTACCAGCTCTTGGAGATCCCCATCCAAAACTTTTTCCGGATCAGGAGACTCATATTTACTGCGCAAATCTTTTACCATTTTATAGGGGTGCAAAACATATGACCTAATTTGATTGCCCCACTCCGCGCTTTTATATTCTCCACGTAATTCTTCTTTTTCCTTTTTTTCCTCTTCTTCTTTTAGTTTCTGCAATTTGGATGCCAAAATTTTTAAAGCCGTTTCTTTGTTTTGAAGTTGAGAACGCTCGTTCTGACACTGTACTGTAATATTTGTTGGTTTGTGAACTATGCGTACCGCAGAATATGTAGTATTGACGCTTTGGCCACCATGACCGCCCGCCATAAATGTATCAATCCTTATATCTTTTGGGTCAATTTTTACTTCTTCGCTATCCTCAATTTCCGGGATCACCTCAACAAGCGCAAAAGACGTATGGCGCATTTTTTCTGCATCAAATGGAGAAATACGAACTAAGCGATGCGTCCCGTGCTCTGATTTTAAATGACCATAGGCATACCGGCCGCTTACACGAAATACGACTGACTTAATACCAGTCTCACCACCCCGTGACTCATCTATAATAGTTGCGTCCCATTTTTTCTTTTCACAATATCGCAATAACATTCGCAACAACATCTCCGCCCAATCTTGAGCCTCTGTTCCGCCACTGCCTGCATGTACGGAAACAATTGCATTTTTTTTGTCATGCTCCCCATCCAACAACATATAAAACTCCAAACTCTCAAATTGCTCTTTTAATTCCCCTGTTCTTTTCACAAAATCAGCTTCCACAGATTCATCCTTTTCTTTTTCCAACTCAATGCCCAATTCTACTAATTCAACTACCTCCTCTTTCAATTTTGTCCACTTATCTATCTCGCTCTTAAATTCTTCATGTTGCTTGCTTACCTTTTTTGCATTTGTCTGATCTTTCCAAAAATCCGGATCTTGCATCTCCTTTTCCAGCGCATGCATTTGAGCAATCATTTCATCAATTTTAAGCAAAGACCACACAGAAGTGATCCCTTTTTTCAAAACTTTTAATTGTTGAACCTGCTCTTTCATAAAATGCTGTCATATTGTCACGTTGTTTTTTGTAAATTGGATGACATAACAATATAATAGATACCCATGCTTTATCCATTTGTTGAATTATAGTATACTATAATCAAATGAGTGAGCCAAGAGTCAGGTTTGCCCGAATTTTTGCAAGCAAATACAACCTACACCGACATATATATAATTAACCAATATAAATCTATAAGTATGAAGTACATAATTGAAACCTTAGTGATTGCTCTTGGAATAATTCTAGTGATAAAAACTGAATGGTTCTTGCAAAATTTTGGATCCATTGGATGGGCAGAGGAACATATGGGCACAAGCGGTGGTTCGCGTCTTTTTTATAAACTTATAGGAATAATTTTTATACTAGGATCTCTTATGGCCATGACCGGTCTGCTGCAATCAATTACCATAAATATCCTTGGTCCATTGTTTGGAATCTAAAAATGTTGTAATTGTTCTAATTGTTTTATCGCTCCGCTTGTTTAAGATGAATCACTGATTAATAAATTCAATTACAACAATTTGAACATTTAGAACACTTAAAACATTATTTATATGTACCACAGCGGCAATCAATTAATTGACCCAAAATTACTTTTTACAAAAGTACGGCTACAAGAAAATATGCATATCGCCGATTTTGGCTGCGGGCGTACCGGACATATTGTATTCCCTATTTCCAGACTAATAGGCGAGCATGGAACGATTTATGCTGTAGACATACTAAAGGACGTCTTAGACAACATAACAAAACGCTCGCGCGAAGAAGGTAATATAAATATTCATCCAATCTGGTCGGACATTGAAAAAGTTGGAAAAACCTCCATCCCGGAAAAAAGTCTAGACGTGGTTTTTCTGGTAAACACATTGTCTCATGTGTCTGACGTCGCAAACGTCTTAAATGAAGCAAACAGGCTGCTCAAAAACAAGTCTAGGATTATAATAGCCGATTGGAAAAAAAGCAACCTCCCCATTGCGCCAAAAGATGAAAAATTAGTCGATTTTGAAAAAATAATTAAATGGGCTAATGATAATAATTTTGCTGTTCAAGAACAATTTGATGCCGGTCAATATCATGAAGGATTAGTACTATTCAAACACGACTAAATAATAAAAATATATCTAAAACAGAAAGACAAAAAACCGGCAACTGGGGTGAGAATAAAGCCTCACTTTTTTTGATTGATAAAAAATATAATATTATATTTAGAAATTATTTAATTAAAGGGGGTGAAATAGATATAATTGCTTGGCACAAAAAACAGGCAGACACCAACACCCTATGCTTTATAGAAGTTAAAACTAGAAAGTATGACGACGGCAGCGCAGAGCGCGCGACTGGAAAACAAAAACTAAATCATCTATTCCGTGCCGCAAAAAAATACTGCATAGAAAACAATATTGATACCAATCATACACCCATACAATTTGAACAAGTGAGTGTCTACACGAACGCATACACAAATGAAAAAACCAAACAGCCAAAAATTGCGCACTTTATAATCACGGTTGATTGAAGATTTTATTTTTACCTCATGCTATCCAAAGGGATATCAGCACTGATAAAACTATTTTCCTTTTTTAATTCTATATCCTCCCCATAGTATGGGTGCTTATATTTATGCTTATCTTTTATGAACTTGTCTTTCTTAATACCAGAAGGAAAAGTATGTTCTTTCTTTACCACTCTCAATCTATAATTACCCCTAGGCGGCATAAAATAATACCTTCCTTTATAGTCTGTCAACCTTGTCTTTAATATTTTATTGAATTTAGTATCCATTATACTTATAACAGACAATTCAATCGGCTCCATTGTTTTTGAGTCAAATACCACTCCCCATGATTTTTCACGTTTTGGTTTTAATTTTACATGCATAAAAGTCATTGCACCATATACTGCCAACAATGAAATATCTGTTATTTGCAAGCTTACATATGCTACTGATACTGAAAATAACATACCCATAACCATAACCGGCAAAACTACATAGCCAAATACACGGCGAACACCACCAACGACTGGTGATAATTTTTGTGACACTGCACTTTTTGGTTTGCCTGATTTGTTTTGCGCTATTGCCAAGGCGCCCTCGCGCACAGGATCCAGAGGTATATCTTGTACTGGCAACATATCTTCTGTTTTAATATTTACTGTCTCACCATAATACAAATTTTCATACTCTCCATCTTGTTTTTGTTCTTTTCTAAGAATACTTGACGGAAATATATAATTTGGTTTTATTACTTCAATTTTATAGGCGCCTGACGTAGGTAAAAATCCAAATCTACCATTTTTATCTGTAACAGTTGTTTGTGTCAATTGCCTCTTTTGCCCTGCCTTGTTTTTATCAACAGTATACAATCTTATAATAGTCAAAGGTATCGGATTTTTTGTTATAGAATCATATATCACACCCCAACTTCTTTTTCTTTTCCTTATCCCCAAAAATGGCAACAACAAACCAACCATATGGGAAGCATAAGCTGGAATATATGGGAGATTAACAACCGCCACCGGATTAAGAGCAACTACTGCAGGCGTAGCAACCGTTAAAGTTGTTTTAATTTCTACCTCGTTTTCCTCCACAACCTCAGCTGTTACATCTATTACTTCCTTCGTTGTTTCAATCGCAACTACTGCGACGACTCTGGATGCTTCATAAAGCAAAAGTGTTGTCTCCCCCAAATCACCTAATGTTATTCCGACTGTCTTGAATGAATCTCTGGCAAATTTGGCAGCTTTTTCAGTTAATCTAATTAATTCCTGCCTAGCTTCTTCGGCTTTTTCTCCTACCCTGCCAAGCAAAGTATCTGCCTTTTTCTCTATTTGAAAAGAACCAAAACCAGAAGATCCCAAGACGGGTGGCCTGGTGGTAACTGTTTCGGATGGTTCACTTGTTTCCCCGACATCGGTCGGGACTTCGCCCACAGGCTCAACAACCAACTTATCTTCAATGACCGGTAAATCTTTAATAACCGGTAAATCTTTTTCTTCTTTTTCTTCTTTTTTTTCATCTACCTCTTTTTCTATTTCAAGCACTTCTTCTGTTGCCTCTACAACTTCTTCTTCTACTATCTCTATCAATTCCTCCTGTCTTACCTCCTCAACTACTACTGGCTGGAAATTAGGGCTTAGTAAAGCAAAACCACCCGCGAATCCTCCGCCTCCTTGGGTTCTTGCGACAACTACCGGATCGTCATTATCTGCAATTGTATATGTGAGTGTCGTCGTTGTTCCCAATACTGAGTTAGATGGGTTTGATAATGTCAGTATTACTGTTTCATTATCGTCATCAACATCGTCATCGACAATAACCATACTTATACTTGTCGTGGTGTTTCCAGCTGATATTGTCGCTGTCCCGTCTGCGAGCGTATAGTCTGTTCCTGACCCCGTCGCCGTTCCTGTCAACGTATAATCCACTGTCGCGTCCACATTGAGAGACGTATCTAATTCCACTATAAATGATACTGGCGTTGTCACCTCGTCCCCACTATATGTAGAGGATGTAAAATATATTTCCGGATCTGTTACTATTGAAATTTCATCTAACTCCACCTGCTGTGTTGAAGATACTGATCTATAATATGCCTTCAAGTAAAAATTTCCAGACCCAACATCATCGTCAAAAGATCCTATGTTTGCATTTATTGCTGTTGAGGTGTTTGCTGTTGCATATCCTGCGGTTGATGAAACCCAGTTTGAATTATTCCAATAATGCCAATATACATTATCCGGTGAAAGCTGATATCTTATTGTACCCACATTGCTTCCACCCAACGTCTCTGTGAATGATGACACTACCGAATATGCCGGTGCCGTACTTGAATTTATGACGGTAGCATCACCACCATAATAATGAACCGGAGTTGTTGTTACTGATTTAAGCTCTACATTAAGCGTAGTGCTTGATGTGTCAAAAAATGCTTTGTATTGAAAGTATCTATTATCCGCGAGATTCGTCAAAGTCGGAGAGGGTAAAGCGATTCCGTTGGTGTCTGCCTCTTCATAATAGTCTGCTGACGTTCCGTTTGGCCCCATAAATGTCCCGTCTGAACAATTACTCTCAGCGCAAGATCTTACCTGATATTTTAATTTATTTGCTCCCCTCCTATATATGTCTGTTATTTCTGTTGCGGATAATACTCTATTAAAAATAGCCAACTCATCTATTGCCCCTTCAAATGCGTCGCCAATGCGAAGAGTTCCCCCATTGCTAACTCCTGTCACCGCAGTGGTTGTACTGCTATCAAGACTTCCATTTACATATAATTTTACTGTCGTCCCGTCAACCACACCGGCAAGATGAGTAAAGGCTGTCGCCGATATAGCGTTTGTACTGGTTGCGCCTGTTTCAAGAGTGGCATGATATATCCTATAACTTGCCCCTTGCAACCCTGTATACCAAATTTTATATGTAGCCCCTTCTTTAATTGCAGATGGCGAGATAATACCATTCTCGTCACCCAGAAGGTTCGTCCCCAAAAAAAGTCTGCCATTATTTCCTATATAATCATCTGTAGCAGTAATAGGAGCTTCTATGCTATTGTCATACTTTGTCCAAGTGAGGCCGTCCGGAGAAGTGGCATAATATATTCTATAACTTGAGCCATCATTTCCCGCATACCACATTTTATATGTGTTGCCATCTTTAAAAACTGATGGTGAAAAAGTACCCGTATCATCTCCTGTAGTATTTGTTCCAAGATGGATTCTGCCATTAGTTCCTGTTGTATCAGAAACAGCTTCCACAGAATTGTTATATTTTGTCCAAGTAAGACCATCCGGAGAAGTGGCATAATATATTCTATAATTTGTCCCATCATATCCGGAATACCACATTTTGTATGTACTGCCATCTTTGATAACTGATGGGGTATAAACATGGGTGTCATCACCTGTAGTGTTTGTTCCAAGAGGAATTCTACCGTCTGTTCCGGTTGTGTCACTAGCCGCCTCCGCACTATTATTATATTTTGTCCAAGTAAGACCGTCCGGGGAAGTGGCATAATATATTCTAGCGTTCGCCCCATCAAACGCCCCATACCACATTTTATATGTGCTGCCGTCTTTGATTACTGATGGACTATAAACATGAGTGTCATCTCCCGTGGTGTTTGTCCCGAGAGGAATTCTACCGTTTGTTCCGGTTGTATCGCTAGCCGCTTCTATACTATTATTATATTTTGTCCAAGTGAGGCCGTCCGGAGAGGTGGCATAATATATTCTCTCATTTGTTCCATCATATCCTGCATACCACATTTTGTATGTCCCACCATCTTTGATGACTGAAGGCATCTCAGTCCGAGCATCATCACCTGTAGTGTTTATTCCGAGCGGAACTCTGCCGTCAGTTCCTGTAGTGTCAGAAGCAGCCTCTATACTGTTATTACGTTTGAACATTTTGTTTGTCCCAACATCCCCAAAAGCAAAATATGGCCTATTGTTGGTGTCTATTCCTAATTGATAAGCTGTTCCTGCTTCTGTTTTCGACACCACGAGCCTATTGGCCGTATTTAAAAGAGAAGGCGTGCTTGTTGAGTTTAATGATCTCACCCATCCTGTTATTGTAAACGACGTTGCCATATCAAGACTTGCGCTATCCGCCACCTCAATATAATCATTCCCCCCATCAAACTCAGTAGAACTAACAAACATCGCCGTTGAGCTTGATTTGTTTAAGGTGTCTGATCCGGTATAAAGTGTTCCATTGTTTGATTGCCCTGAGTTATCGGTAACTGTTCCTGCTTCTTCTGCATTTGTTGCGCTTTCATTCATATGAAATAGCAACACATTATTATGCATCTGAATATTTCCCGATAAATATGCCGTCTCTGTTGTAAAATTATTTGGCAACTCTTTCAAATATGGTCTCTGTGGATTCCATGCAAAACCCGTCCATTGGGCGGTCGAGGTCCCGGCGTCCATTATTCTAGAAGTAAAACTTCCCGTTCCATTGGTCAACCCAGTTGAATCAAGCTCCACCCAAAGGTTTGTTGCGTCCCATTGGGTATCGCTATGTGTTGCTGCTCCAAAACCACCAGTCGCGTCATTATCATTGTCTGTTTGATCCAACAATATAAGTCTCGCTACCCCTCCCACAAATTCTATTATGGAAGAATTGTATGTAAAGTTTCCGCCATCTGTAAAAAGCCAGGCTGTTGTAGTTGCCGATTCTGTTTTTGAAAGGTTTATAAATCCGGATATAAAAAACCCCATCATAAGGGCCACAAAGACAAGCCATATTGATAATGGGATTTTATTTTGTTTTGTTCTGATGTCGAGATTATCGTTTTGTTTCACCGGCTTTCTTTTTTTATTCATAACATCAAAATACAGGGTCACTAAAGTTCCGTTTTTTGTTAAAGATATTATATCATTTTTTGAAAAAACTATCAGTAAAATCTGTGCACAAAAACTTGACCCCGTAGTGAACCTGCCTGCCGGCAGGCAGGAATTTAATAAAAATTATTAAGAATTTTAAAAAATAATTAAATTTAAAAAGTATAAATAGAACCAATAAACATTATCAATATAAAAATACCAAAATTAACCTAAAAATTAAATTTCTACTACGGGGTTGACAAAAAGATTGAATTATGCTATTATATGTATATTCAAAGTTGTCTTACAAAAGACTGCTTTTTTTATACCTTAATCACATAACAAATATATGTCGGAAATAACTAAATCAATCCAACTAATCTGCGACGAAAAAGGACTAGATTATGATACTGTAATGGAAGCAGTAGAATCCGCTCTTGCCGCTGCATACAGAAAGGACTTTGGAAACCGCCAGCAAAACATCACTGTAAAATTTGACCCAGAAACCGGCGATATGAAAGCCTGGGATGTCAAAGAAGTCGTAGAGGATATTGACGAAGAAAAATTAGAAGCAGACCAAGAAGAACTAAGCAAAAGACGCGAAGAAGCTCGCAAAGAAGACAGAGAGCTCACAGAAGAGGATACCGCGGATTTATCACAATTCAACCCAAAAACACAAATAATGATCGGCAATGCCAAAGAAGTAGATAAAAATGTAAAAACAGGAGCTATTTTGGAAATTCCACTTGATGTCCCGGGAGATTTTGGACGTATGGCTGCTCAGACCGCCAAACAAGTAATTATACAAAAACTGCGCGAGGCCGAACGCAATACTGTATTTGATGATTTCAAAGAACAAGAAGGCCACATTGTGCAAGGAATTGTACAAAGGCGTGACAGAAGTGGTTCGTTTATAATTGACCTGGGTAAAATCACAGGCACATTATCAATAAACGACCAAATCCAAAGAGAACAATACCGTCCTGGAAGCCGAATGAAATTTCATGTTGTCTCTGTAGCGATGGGTACTAGAGGACCGGAAATAGTTCTCTCCCGTTCTACAAAAGATATGGTACAAGAAATATTCAACCAAGAAATTCCAGAAATTGGCGACGGCACAGTTATAATAAAAGATATCGCCCGTGATGCCGGCAACCGCTCAAAAGTTGCTGTATACACAGAGGATGATTCCATTGATCCAATCGGTTCATGTATTGGGCAAAGAGGAAGCAGAATAACCACTATCATAGCAGAATTAGGTGGAGAAAAAATAGATGTGATTCAATTTAGTGAAAATACCACAGACTACATCAAACAATCTCTATCTCCTGCAAAAATACTTTCTGTAGAATTAAACGAAGAAACAAAAGAAGCAATCGCAAAAGTAGCTCCAGATCAATTCTCTCTCGCAATTGGCCGTGGTGGACAAAATGTACGTCTTGCCGCCGAATTAACCGGCTGGACAATAAAAGTAGTCCAAGAAGGAGAGGCCGAAGTGGTTGTAAGCAGCACTGACGACGAAGAATTGGTGGAAAACAAGGTAAGTGGCGAAGCCAAAGAAAATATCCAAGAAGAGAAACCAGACGAAACAAAACCGGAAGACTCTCCTACGCCAGAGGCTTCGGAAGAGCAAGAGAAAACTGAAGACAAAGAAAAAACAGTTGAGATTGAAGAAGAAAAAGAGGAAAAGGTGTAAGACCTAAGACATAAGAAAAGTTCCGCTATTCAAGCGGGACTTTTGTTTAAAATTCTTACACCTTATGCCTGTTGTCTTATGTATAAAACCATGCTATACTCTTTTCATGTTTATTAAACAATAGCCTTGTAAGCCTTTAAGTATGAAAGAACTCTTTGAGACAATATTGTACCAGCCAATTTTTAATATTTTTGTCGGACTATACAACATAATCCCTGATGTTGGGGTTGTCATCATTATAATTACAGTCATAATAAAACTAGCTCTTTACCCGCTAACAAAATCCTCAATCGTTGCCCAAAAATCAATGACTGATTTACAGCCAAAATTAAATGCTCTAAAAGAAAAATACAAAGACGACAAGCAGGCACTGGCTCAGGAAACAATGAAATTATACAAAGAGAATAAAGTAAATCCGCTTGGCTCTTGTCTGCCCGTTCTAATACAACTACCCATCTTTCTTGCCATTTACTGGGTATTGAGAGAAGGGCTTACAACAGAAAACTTTGATGGTCTTTATTCTTTTGTAAATAATCCCGGAAAAATAAACACTATATCATTTGGAATAATGGATTTAGGACAAAGAAGCATACTCTTTGCTGTATTGGCCGGAGCATCTCAATTCTGGCAAGCAAAAATGATGCAAAGCAAAAAACCACCAAAAGAAGCCGGCGATGGAGGCAAAGACGAAGGAATGATGTCCATGATGAACAAGCAAATGTTATATTTTATGCCAGGCCTTACTTTTATAATCGGCTTAAAATTTCCCGGCGGACTGGCATTGTATTGGTTCCTATCAACATTTTTAACAGCTTTGCAACAAAAAATAACGTTTGACAAACAAAAGAAAAAAGAATCAGCCAGTGAAATGTCTATGGCTGAGAAACCGGCAAATGTAAAAAAAATTGAATTAAACAAAGATAAATAAATATGCGCCTAACTTTAAAACAATTAAAAAGTCTTGCGGTTGAGACCGCCTCCGGTGTTAAATTAGGACATACTCACGACATTATATTAGATACAAATGGACAAATGATAGCACAATATAGTGTCAAACAATCAATTATAAGCCCAAAAGAATACTTAATCAGCCGAGATCAAATAGTCAAATTTGAAAACGAGAAAATTATTGTTGAGGATAGCGCTGTAGCAGAAAATAAACCAAGCACATCCTCCGAACCAGTCGCAATGAGCGAGTCCGCATAAACAATCAGACATCCAAAGAAACAAAAAATCCTGACTTAAGTCAGGATTTTTGTAAAGCGCTATATAACAAATAAATTGATGATCCCTTGACAAAATATTCCAAATATTCATACCAATATGCTATAGTAAACATAGCAGTTTGAAAGAGTGTTCTTTACAACTCAACAGGGGGCTATCCTCTGTATTTTTTTGACCAAATTACCTTGATTTGCAACAGCAAACACGAAAGAAGAGGTGGAATAGTGTCTACGAAAGAAAAAGTAACACCAGAACAGGAACTTAGAAATCTATGTGATTTTTCCGTTAAAGACTGTGTTGCTCACGTTAGTGAATTCACACCTGGAGCAGAATTTTTTGATAAGCAAGATAGTGAAACCTTAATTGAAAGCCTCAAACGAACACCCGACTTGACCGGTGTTCTGTTGGATGGTCTCGCCAGTCTTCGTCGTCCGGGCACTCTTGACGACACTTTGGTATTTTACAACCTTTCCGAAGAGGAAATGTTTGAACATTTGGCCAATGTAAAGCGAGAAGAACACGTTCATTGGATGTTCAACAAAATTCTAGACATCCAAAATGAATGGCTTGAAAAATTCCGTAAAGCCTTGCCTGGCAAAAAGATTGTTTATTCAATTGACTCGGATGATTTCCATGCCAACTGTGAACGGATGCTGCGCGTCATTGTTCAATCAATCGGCGTAAAAGCAAAAGCCTCACAAAAAAGCCTAGAAGCCAGCCTCAATGCTCTGGCTCAAGTTCTTAATGGTTTTGGCAAACCAAAAAAATCAACTTTGGATTCAAAACTGCAAAGGCTACAATTGGAGCGAAAAAAGTACACGGCTAGCCGCAGAAAAAAACGCATCCAAAAAGTAGATGAAGAAATAGCTGAGATAAAATCTTATCTAAATCTGGAAGCCAAACGGCTTGAGCTGACAGCCAAACTAAAGGTTTTCAAAGATGCTAATGACGAAAAACGTACCGAAGAAACTGAAGCCGAACTTGTCGCCGTAAAAAGCTCTATTGCTACCAAAGAAAAAGGGCTGCAAAACGCTCTGACAATCTTGGAGGCAGAGAGAGAGCTACTTAAAGGCGTCCGAGGCAGGCAACCGGAACGAGATGCTCTTGATAAAGAAATAAAAAAACTGACTGAGGAAATTTCTATTACCCGAGGAAAGATGATGGACATCAGCCTAAAGCTGGACACCATCACAGAAAATCTTTCCTACTTCCGTGATCCCGAAACAAGCCCTATGTATCAAAAACGAGTTTCTGATCATGTTAGTAAGATGTATGAAAGATTTCAAGAACTCGGAGAAAAACACGATATCCAAATCGTGACCAAACCCGAAGTGCTTGTATTTGGATCACTGGTAATTGATTATGCCCATGACCGTGGACGTACTTGGCACCCAATGCCGGGACGAGTAAAAAGACTTGCCGAATCCTATCACGGACTGATGAATAACTATCGAGAAAATATCAAAACCATCCTCGAAGAGATGGAATCCAAAACAACAGATATTGATGTAATTATGGAAAGCGGTCACGCCGGTGTTTTCTTTGCTCGATGGCAAAGACTGCATTTGACAGACGAAGAAATTCGTATGCAACATGTAAACACCTTCTATACCGGCGGAAGTGACGGCGTGAAAGTTGTCACTTTCATTACCGGCATGCCATTTGAAGCTCAAGATAAAATTGCTAAATATTTGAACAGAAGCAAACCGGCCCGTACCCGAGCCGGCAAACCTATAGCAACCGCTTCCCATCCGGTGTTTATCAGAAACAAACAAAGGTCTGTGTCTGGCGTGACATTGGTTCGCAAACACAATCACGGATTGATTTCTGTAGAGCCTATTTTGTACAAACTGTACCGAAACAAGGCAGTGCTGGAACCTTTCGTGGGCGTTGCCAGCCAAGACGACTCTGACAATCACTTCGGTTCGCCCGAAATGGATAGTTTGGGCACGCTTGGCACCTTAGCCATGAATGATGAATTAATGGAACAGCCACTGGAACTATATGGCAAAAAAATATATATCGGCGGAAAATTCAATCTTGGAGATACCGCCGAAGCAAATAATCGCGCTTGGAAAGAAGGCCATAAGTTTCGCCGCGAAGCTATGGGCGCTATGAAAGATATCATAAAAAATCTAGTCGGCATGGATCAGGCTGACTACGAGTCTGTTATGAAAATGGCTATTTTACACGCCAACGATATGATGGGTGGTTCCCAAGAAAACCTGAAACTCAATCAAAGGACTGTTGCCTGGTTTCATAAGAAGCAATTCTTGAACGTCTACCACAAAAGTCCCTCTCGTTTACGTGATATGCATATCGTGATGCAAGGAAATCACTTTGCCAATGCAAATAGAGATTCCGGGATTGGAGAAAATGATGCCTATGAAGAGTGGCTGCTAGCGTTAGCAAATCTTCACAAGGACTTCCCCAATGACGGACATAAACGCTTTATATCCCTTAAACTCATGGCTGGCGGCGATCCTCAATACTTCCGGTCTGCTGTTGAAGATCATGAAATCGTCGTACATTCCTATGGCTATAGCGTCGCTAGACAGGGCGCAGTAGCGAAATATGGTATTAGCCATGATAAAAAACTATTAGTCCAAAAGACTTATCGCATCGGTTTGAGCCATGAGCCAAGCAGCGCTCTAAACAAAGCTCGAAACCAAAACGCCGATGTGCTAAAGACAGGACATACCCACGAAGCAACTCTTAACATTGATAAGTCGGGTGACAATGATGGTCGTTTCCTTGACCAGATTTGCACCACTCAACGAGTCACATCGACAGAGTTGGTTTATGGTGGATTGCCCAGAACAGCCGGAGTAGAGCTCAAGGTCTACTCTCAGCCTGGACGGTACTTCAAACTTGTTATACCTATGGAGCATATGCGCCACATTGGTCTTGCTTGGCTAAAAATTATGGCCAGGCAAGCAATAGAAGAAGCCAAAGCTCTAAAAGACAAAACCAAAAAAGCAACCAATAAAAAAACAACTGCAACAAAACCTAAAAAGAAGAAGAAAAAAAATAAAAAATAAAAAAATTACTATTAGGCCGAAATCTGTTAAACAGACTTCGGCCATTTTTTTTTTGCAAAAAGAAAGAGACGTATTTTCTACGCCTCCTATGTTACCCCTTTTTTAATTCTTCTCTTTTTTTATATAATTCCCATTTTGGCAAAATCTGTTCTACAACCATAAATCTCACACTTGAAAAGTGAAAAGCATGCTCGAGCAGAAATGCCCCATGTTCATGCACTACATCACGCTCGAAGTTGCCTACCTGTTCTTCACTGGTCAAACCACCAAGCATCAACTCTTCCAAAATAAACATCAGGTGGCTAATATGCTCAAGCGCCTCCCAGTAAACTCTGTTCACTTTCGGCGCCTCATTATCCATATCCAGCGATACCGGTATCAAACTACCAGTATCTTTGCCAAACATCTCTGCCATCATCTGATGAAAAAGCCTTTTCTCTTTCTCCTTATATTTAATCCTAAGTTCCGGATTTTTGCGTTTAATATAATAATTAAGGTCTTCATAATCCTCATGCCCTTCCGGCATATCATGTGTCGGTGCCGACACAAGCAAACGATACAAATCCAATCCCCAAGGATTACCATCTTTGCGCTCAATTTCCAGCATAAACATAGTCTGCATGGTTTGTTTGAAAAGATGCATCAACACATTTTCATAAGTAATATTCATATGCGCGTATATCCGCCAACGCCTCTCATCCATCATACCGGAGATAAACTTCCTAATCGCCTTTTCAAAATCAAAGTTCATTTGCAGTCTCCCTTCCAGCATTTCCTCTTATAAATTTCCTATTACGCCACACCATTTCGGCACAAGCTCTTTCTCAACAATTTCTCTTACGCTGACAAAATGCATGGCATTATTTTTTAACCACTCAATGTGAACATTCATAACATTGTCATGCCATCTTTTTCTACGTGCCCTATCTACAGTATAAAGATTTATTTCTTCCAACATAAAGTAGCAATGACTGATTTGTTCGGCCGCTTTCCAAAAAATCTCATGCGGCTGTTCTTCCGGCTTCTTGTCAGGATCAACTCTACTGATAGGAAAAGATAAGTACGCATCTTCATACTCCGGAGAAAAAATTCCTTCCATAATTTCTCTATGCGCTTTTGCCTCTTCTTTGTCATGAAACGCCAAGGTTTCTTTATCTTTTCTTTTCTTGTAATAATTTACATCCCCATCCTTTGTCATTCCCTCGGGCAAATCATGACCGAGAGACCATCGCAAAAGGCGATAAAAGTCCAAATTATGCGGGTTGCCATGAGCTCCTTCAATAGTCAGCATTTTTATTACTTGCATGCTTTGCTTTAGTGAATGTCCGGTAACTGTTTCAAACGTGGACTGCCAAGAATCTACTTTGCGCATAATCATTGTCTGAAAATCAATGCTCTTTTGCATCAATTGAGCAGCACCTCTTCTCACTTTTGCAAAGACAGATGGTTTTTTGTCACTACTCCAACGCCTTACTCCATCCGTTCCTTTGATCACCTTGCGAAAATTATATTCAAAGTCCGGCATGCCTAATCGGATTTTTTTGTTAGAATCCATCTTTTCTCCCTTAGTCCAAAGGTTGTATTGTAATGAACTATTTCTTATGTGATGTTATCAATTTTTTAAATATTATACAAGTACTACCATATTTCCCCCAAATAAGATAAACTAAAGACATTATGTCCGAGGCTATTCTAAAAACTATTGTGTATTTTGATATATTTAACACTCCTCTCACCAAAGAGGAAATTTACCGCTGGGCGTGGAAATGCCCCGCCCAAAAATATATAGAATTTTTACAAAAATTAAATGAACTGGTAGAAAAAAATGTTCTCAACCAAAAATACGGCTACTATTTTTTGCCGGAGCGTGAAGAAATTATAGATACCCGCCAAAGAGCCATACCGATAGTTGAAGAAAAAATAATGATTGCAAAACGGGCCTGCAAAAAAATCCGCTGGGTTCCGTTTGTTGAAGCGGTATTTGTTTGCAATACTGTCGCCGGTGGCGGTGTTAAAAAAACAAGCGACATAGACGTATTTATAATAATAAAAGACGGCCGATTATGGTTATCTAGATTTCTTACAACTTTGGTACTTAGTATTTACGGACTTCGCCGCAACAAAAAAAATATTGCCAACAAAATCTGTCTCAGTTTTTATACATCAGATAAAAATTTAGATTTATCTACAATAAAAGTAAATGACGATGATGTTTATTTGATTTATTGGATAGACAATCTAATCCCAATTTATGATCCAAAAAATATCAGAAAACAAATAAGGCGCAAAAACCAATGGATAAAAAAATTTATACCAAATGCTTTGCAAAATTATAAAACCCTCTACCGCTGGCGTGTAGACAGTTCAAAAACATCATCGGCCTTTCGATATTTTTTTGAAAAAGTCTGGGGAGGAAATTATGGAAACTTAATAGAAAAACAGGCCAAAGAAATGCAAAAAGCAAAAATGAAACTAAACCTTATGAGTAATCAAAACAAAGGAAACCTTGGGGTAATTATAACTGATTCAATGCTTAAATTTCATGAAAATGACAGACGCAAAAACTTTCAAGAACAATGGATAAATAAATATGCAAAAACTTACCAAGGCAATTAACCTACTACTCGGATTATTTCTATTTTTGCTTCCTTGGCAAACCATTTGGATATACAAAGAACAATTCCTCAACGGAGCCAAGTGGCAATATGGCACATTAGGATTTTATGCCACTGAAATTATATTATGGGCATGTATAGTTCTGCTGCTAATCTGGTTTTGGAAAAAAAAGAAAATAGAAAATCCAATTACTAAGTTTAAATTTTCTAAAGACAGATTATTTTTATTATCACTGTTGCTATTTATCCTCTATTCCCTACTTTCGGCAATTTGGGCATTTGACGCCGATATTTCCTCCAACCATGCGCTTCATATTACAGAAGCAATATTTGTATTCCTAATACTTTTTATTGGACCAATCAAATTTCACGATGCAATGACATGGTTTGTCGCCGGCTCAATTGTTCAGAGCTTACTGGGAATATTTCAATTCCTTACTCAATGGACTTTTTCTTTTAAATGGCTCGGACTTGTCAGCCATCCTGTTTGGGAAGCCGGCACTTCAATTATTTCCAGCGCACAGGCAGGAAGATGGTTAAGGGCATACGGAGCATTTAACCACCCAAATATTTTTGGCGGTTATTTGGTCATTTCACTAATAATAACAACATTATTAATTTTAAATAAAAACGGAAAAAATAAATTACAATTCTGCATTCTTAATTCTGCATTTTTAATTCAAATAGCCGCATTATTTTTGACATTCAGCCGATCTGCTTGGATTACGCTTATAATATTTTTTATCGGAATATCTATTTACGAAATAAAAAATAAAAACAGACAAGTTTTATATCTTGTATCCTATACAATGATTCTGTTAGCAATATTGTCGCTTATATATTCACCTATTATTAAAACGAGATTTTCCCAAAACTCTATAAACGAAGTACAATCTACCACCGAAAGGCTAAATGGCTACCAACAATCTTGGAAAATTTTTAAACAAAATATAATATTAGGCGCAGGATCCGGCAATTATACCGTTGCCGCTTATAACTCAAACCCAAGCCTGCCAGGCTGGGAATACCAGCCTGCCCATAATGTACCCCTGCTTATATTAACTGAATTAGGATTAGTGGGGGTATTCCTTATTTTGCTAATACTCCTACTACTTATCAAGTTGAACACCAGCAAACAATCAATCAAAAACAATCAATCAAAAACAATTTACTATTTACTGATTACTGGTTACTTATTACTATTATTATTTGATCACTATCTTTGGTCATCCTATACCGGTCTTATTCTATCTGCTTTATACTTAGGCATTATTTCACGCCAAAAATTGCCAAAAACCCACAGTTAGTCCCCATGCTATCCACTGTTTTACCCCCACACCAAAGATTTTGACGTGGCAGTTTATACACTATTTAGCTTAAATTAGCCAAATTTTGTTATAATACACAAATTTGACAGCAATCCCAATACATGAGAAACTAAATCTAGTCCATTCAAAAAGTCCAAAATTGGTAACAGGCACTGAGCACACGCCATCGAGTTCGTGATTCTGACAGGCATCATGAGGTCAAATATGGTCGGCGCATGGAGCTTGTTTCCAATTTTGGACTTTTTTAGTACTCAAATACCTCTCTGGCAAAAAAAGCTTGACAAATTTCCAAAATAATGTAAAATGTCTGTACTCCTATCACTCTCACATAATGAGTGATAATAAATATTTAACATATATATTATGAATATAAAACCACTTGGCGACAATATTGTTGTCAAAGCACTTGAGGAAAAAGAGGTAACTGCGTCAGGAATCGTACTTCCGGATACAGTTGATAAAGAAAAAAAAGCTGAAGGCGAAGTAGTGGCGATAGGTCCTGGCAAACTTTTAGACAATGGCAGCCGCGCTCAAATGGAAGTAATGGTTGGGCAATTTATATTGTTCAAAAAATGGGGTGGCGATGACGTCAAAATTGACAATAAAGAATACAAAATAATAAGCCAAAGCGATGTTATGGCAATTTTAGAAAAATAAAATAATTAAATACTAGTAAATATGGCAAAACAAATTAAACACGGCGATGACGCTCGTCAAGCGCTTGTCAAAGGAGTAAACACTTTAGCTAACACTGTAAAAGCAACTCTTGGCCCAAAAGGACGCAATGTCGTTTTAGACCGAGGCTATGGATCGCCAAGCATTACAAAAGATGGCGTTTCGGTTGCCAAAGAAATTGAACTTGAGGATAAGTTTGAAAATATTGGAGTTGAGCTTGTCAAAGAAGTTGCAAGCAAAACTAATGATGTTGTTGGCGATGGGACTACTACCGCCACAGTTCTGGCCCAAGCAATTGTAAACGAAGGAATGAAAAACGTTACTGCCGGAGCAAATCCAGTGGCCCTAAACCGCGGCCTACACAAAGCCGCCGAGGCAATGATAAAGGAGCTTCAAGAAAAAGTTTCAAAACAAGTTGAAAAAGATGAGATAGCAAATGTCGCCTCAATTTCTGCCAATGACAAAGAAATTGGCGCAAAAATTGCGGCCGCAATAAACGAAGTTGGGCAAGATGGCGTAATCACGGTTGAGGAATCACAGTCATTTGGATTGGAAATTGAAACTGTAAAAGGAATGCGTTTTGACCGCGGATATGTCTCGCCATATATGGTAACAAATCCAGAGAGAATGGAAGCGGAATTTGAGGATGCTTCAATTCTTATTACTGATAAAAAAATCTCTTCAGTCGAAGAAATACTGCCAATATTAGAAAAGGTAGCCCAAAGCGGCAAAAAAGAGTTAGTAATTTTGGCAGAAGACGTGGAAGGACAAGCTCTTGCGACACTAGTTGTAAACAAACTTAGAGGAACTTTCAATGTTCTTGCAATGAAAGCCCCCGGCTTTGGAGATCGCAGAAAAGAAATGCTTCAAGATATTGCCACTTTGACTGGTGGAAAAGTTATTACCGAAGAAATCGGATTAAAACTGGAAAACACAGAATTAGCAGACCTTGGACATGCGCGCAAAGTAGTCTCAACAAAAGACTACACAACTATTATTGAGGGCAAAGGAAACGAAGCCCTTGTAAAAGAACGAGTTGCTCAAATACGCAAACTCATTGAAAATAGCGACTCTGAATTTGACAAAGAAAAATTACAAGAACGTTTAGCAAAATTATCCGGCGGAGTTGCGGTAATCAAAGTAGGTGCGGCAACCGAAACAGAAATGAAAGAAATAAAACACCGTATTGAAGACGCTGTTGGCTCCACAAAAGCCGCTATTGAAGAAGGTGTTGTTCCCGGAGGCGGAGTTGCTCTATTGAGAGCCGCAAAGGCTTTGGACAACCTTAACCTAAATGATGAAGAAATGGTAGCTGTAAATATTTTACGCCGCGCGATAGAAGAGCCAATCAGAACTATTGCTAACAATGCCGGATTTGAGGGCGCTGTGGTTGTAGACGAAATCAAAAAACACGGAAATAATTATGGATTTAATGCCTCTACCGGAAATTATGAAGATTTGGTTGTAGCCGGTATTATTGATCCAACCAAAGTAACCCGTTCCGCGCTGCAAAATGCAGTCTCAGCAGCCGGCATGTTGCTCACAACCGAAGCAGTTGTAACCGATATCCCAACAAAAAATGAACCCTCAATGCCGCCAATGGGCGGTGGCATGCCGGGAATGGGAATGATGTAAGACCACTAATTTCCACACAAATCCACACTAATATTTTTAAACAGCTTAAATTAAAAAACAACCCCGACTAAGTCGGGGTTGTTTTTATTTATAAATCACTACTTGAACCGTACAGGCAGGTAAAGCATATCATCATGCTCGGGCAAACCGGACGGATTGTCTTTACGCAAAATTAGCTTCCCTGTCTTGGTGGTTGGTTTATCAAATTCAAGCGTGGCCTCAAAAGGAACGAATTTGGTTGTCATCCATTCACTCTGAGCAGTGGCAATGGCAAATCCCAACTCCACGCCATTATCGTCATAGAGATAAACGGGAAAATCCGCTTCAAAAAACCAGTTCCCTCGCGCTTCGCCGGTAATAGTGAGAGGACTCTCAATGTCCTGATTGGGCCTGGGATAATTTACTCGAATTAGGTCCATTTTTTCCAGCTCACTGCCGACGTCTTCTCCTTTGTAGGTTATTTTGTAAATCACGCCGGCTTTGTCGTCTGACAAATACATTATCCCGCCCGGCTGCACCATTATATCAACCGGCCTGCCCAAAGATTCATTGTTCTTGGTTAACCACCCGGAAATAAAATCCTCCCTGCCCAAATAATTTCCTTCGGCATCAAGTTTAATCCTCTCAACCTTATAGCCAACCGGAACAGATCTATCCCAAGAACCATGATAGGCAACCAAAAGGTTATACCAATAATCCTCGGGCCAACCCTCTTCCGGTACAAATGCTAAGCCGAGCGGAGCAGAGTGCGCTTGTAAATCAATATGACTCGCCATCTCAAATGGCTCCATACAAGGATTTCGTATATAAGTATTTTTATCAAAATTTGTATCATGAATATTTTTACCATAACAAGTTGGCCAACCATAATTTTTACCCTCTTCAATTATGTTTATCTCATCGGGAGGTAAATCATCACCAAGTTTATCACGCCCCATATCCGTGCCCCACATTTTGCCATCCACATAATTCCAAGTAAAAAATACTGTATTGCGCAATCCACGAGCATATTCTTTAAAATCACTGCCATCTTTTTTCATTGAAAATATTTTGGCACGCTGCTGGCTCTCTTCATTGCACACATTACACGAAGATCCAATTGAAACATACAACCTATCGTCCGGACCAAATTCAATTGTTCTGCTCCAGTGATTTCCTCCACTATCTAATCTAACTAGTGGCCCCATTTCTCCTTCCGAATATACCCGCACTCTGGATATTTTGTCCTCCTGAGCAATATACAACACATATGAATCTTGTGGATCAAAAGCTAGGCCGTGAGGCCTCTTTAGATTGCGAAAAACATCACGCTTCTCCACTACCACACCATCCTTTACAACCAACAAGGATACTTTTCCTTCTTTGGGCTGGCTCACCCACATATTGCCAAGCGCATCTAGCGCCATCACTCTTGCGTTTGGTAAATTATCTGCGAATATAGAAATCTCAAACCCTTCCGGCAAATTTAAAGCAAAATCAACCGGCTCGCCTTTTTTTTGCCCCAGAGCACCCTCTCTGGCCTCATTATTCACCTTGTTTTTTTTTATTATATCGACAATATCAGCTGGCGCCGGAGTAATTGCCGGCTTTAATCCGCGAAAATTATTTTTATAAAAAACAAAAATTGCCAATGATACAAGCAAAACAACTCCCAAAGATGCAATAATTATTCTTCGCATACTAACTTCTTATTCTCCAGCCAATTTTAAACAAATACCAGACAAGAGCGCCCAGCCCAAAAATCAAAACCAAAATCATTGTAACGCCAATCCAAATGTTTGACTCCTGAACTCCTATCATTGAAAAACGCAATCCATCTACAAAATAAAAAAATGGATTAAACCTGACAAATATCTGCATCTTCTCCGGCAACATATGTATTGAATTAAACACACCGCCCAAAAATGTAAATGGAGTAATGACAAAGGTATTTAGGAGAGAAAGTTGCTCAAAATTATCTGACCACAGTCCAATCAAAAGCCCCATCAAAGAAAAAATAACCGCTACAGAAACCGCATAAAATAAAAATAATCCAAAGTTAGCAATAGTCGCCGCGCTAAAAAATATCGCCAAAACATACACTCCAAGCCCAACTACTAATCCACGAGTTACCCCGCCAACAACATACCCGATTATCATTTCTAAGTACGAAATTGGCGCAACCAAAATTTCTTCTATATGCCTAGTAAATCTCTGAAAATAAAGTGAAAATGCGGTCTGTGAAAAAGAAGATCCGATTAAATTAAGCATCACAATGCCCGGAAGCACAAAATCTATATACCTTACACCGCCAATCAAAGCTATGCTTTTCCCAACTATAACGCCAAATACCAAAATATATAGCACCGCGCTAATCCACGGACTCAAAACGGACTGTACAAAAGTACGCAAGAACCTCTGTATCTCACGATATATAAAAGTCTGCAAGCCAATCACATTCATACTTAATTATTTTTTGTTAATTCTAAATACCTCTTTTCTAAATTCTGACCATCCTTTACAAAATCACTTTTATCTCCAATGGCAATAATCTTGCCCTTGTGAATAATAGATATCCGGTTGCACAATAATTCAACCTCCTCCAAATAATGAGATGTAAGTAAAATTGTTTTTCCCTGTTCATTTATTTTTTTTAGATAACTCCACAACTCGTGGCGCAATTCCACGTCCACCCCAGAAGTCGGCTCATCCAGTATAAGAAGTTTTGGGTCATGGATCATTGCGCGCGCCAACATCAACCGGCGCTTCAGTCCGCCTGAGAGCATTCTAAACTGTTTCTTCCTATGTTCTTCCAAATCAAATAATTTAAACAATTCAGAAATCTTTTTCTTTCTGTCTATACTGGTCATGCCATAATATCCACCGACATACCATAAAATTTTTTCTATTGTAGAAAAAATATCAATATTATATTCTTGTGGAGACATCCCAATCATTTTTCTGGCATCACGATACTGCGAAACCACATCCTTTTCAAAAACAAAAATATTTCCGGAATCAAATTTGGCTATGCCTGTTATAGCACTTATGGTTGTAGTCTTGCCAGCTCCATTTGCACCAAGAAAACCAAAAAACTCTCCTTCTTTTATATTGAAAGATATATCATTGACCGCAATGTTCTCCCCGTACTTTTTTATAAGATTTTTTATTTCTAATGCGTACATAAAACAATTTGCTCCCAGAGCAGGATTTACCCCTTCGCCTGCGGGCTACGGGGCATAAACTTCTCATCTCAGCTCCCAGAGCAGGATTCGAACCTGCGACATCCACGTTAACAGCGTGGCGTTCTACCACTGAACTATCTGGGATTATTATTTTAAAATCCCGACTAAGTCGGGATGTTGATATTATATTTATATAAAACCACATCCCGCTATACGGCATTATTATTGTTATTATTGTTATTTCGTAATTTCATACAACAATATACTACCACCAATAAAACTTTTTGTCAATTTTACCTAACCCCAACTAATTGCCTGACATTCTTCATTGTTTCCTCGGCAACTTTTTTTGCTTTTTGAGCACCAACATCCAAAAGAGCTCTTATATTATCAGGAGCAACCAACAAATCTTCTCTACTTTCTCTAAAGTCTCCAAAATATAGCGCTATGCTTTCGCTCACTATTTTTTTCAAATCTCCATATCTAATAGAACCGTCTTTTTTGGCCTTAAGAAACTGCTGACCTGTCTCAAAGTCTGCAAAGTAGTTCAGAAGCAACATCAAATTTTCAACCCCGGGAGCGGCGCCATCACCACCATCAGTAACAGCTCTTTTAATTTTTTTCTCGATTGTGTTTGGATTATCATTTAACTCTACTACATGAGCCTCCCCCAAACTTTTGCTCATCTTTTTAGATGGTTCAAGTAAACTCATAACTTTTGGAGTCTTGGTAAGCATTGGTTTTGTTTCTGAAAAATATTTCTGGTACCTGTTATTAAACCAACGAGCGATGTCACGAGTAAGTTCTATATGCTGAACCTGATCTTTGCCAACCGGCACATACCTACCATGATAAAGCAAAATATCCGCAGCCTGCAATATTGGATATGTAAAAAGACCGGCATTAATATTTTTATATTGAATATCACTCTTGTCTTTAAATTGAGTCATCCTTTGTAATTCACTCATTGGAGTAATAGTATTAAATACCCATGCCAACTCTGTGTGCTCCGGCACATCTGACTGTACAAAAAAAGTTGATTTCTTTGGATCTATCCCCAATGCCAAAAGTTCAGCCGCAGTAGTTATAATTTGCTGGTGCCTTTCTTTTGGACCCATATCACTGGTAAGAGAATGGTAATCCACAATACAAAAATAACAGTCATATTTGCCGCTATTTTGTATATCTATCCAATTTTTTATGGCACCCAAATAATTGCCTAAATGCAGGTTTCCGGTTGGCTGAATGCCAGAAAATATCACTGGTTTTGACATAAATGCTGAGTATTAAGTATTTAGTATAGAGTATAAAGTATAAAGTGTGTGTTATCAAGCCCAAAAGAGTAAAAGCAGTCAGTAATAGATAAATAGTAAACAAAACAATTCACCAATTACCAGTTACCGATTACTATTCTCACTTACTGGATCCCCGTCTGCACGGGAATAATAATGTTTATATGTTTGTATGTTTAGATGTTTTGATGCCACCTACACCTCAATTACCACTGGCAATATCATCGGACGCTTCTCTGTCTTGCTAAAAACAAACTGGCCAATCTTGTCTCTAATATCATTTCTAATCTGATTTGTATCTGCCCAATTCCTCGGATCAGATTCAACGACAAGTTTACTCACTTTTTGACGAATATCTTCAATCAATTTCTTATTATCCTTGAGAAAAACAAATCCTCTAGAGATAATATCAGGATTCTGTACTAATTTCCCTGTATGAGACTGCACAGTTGCGATTACCACTACCATTCCATCCTCTGCCAATACTTGTCTATCACGCAATACAATATGCTGGCTATCACTAACCCCAAGACCATCTACAAACACATAATCACTTGGCGCTTTTTCTTTGAGTTTTACCAAACCCTTTTTGCTCAATTCAATCAAACTGCCATTATCCGGAACGATTATGTTTTCTTCTTTAAACTGATGCTTGATTGCCAATGTTTTTGCTTCTTTCAAAAAGAAATGGTTTGCATAAGTTGGAATATAATAATCCGGCTTTACCTGATCAAGCATATCAACAATATCGCGCTTTGTTCCATGTCCGCTAACATGCACATCCATCAAATCTCCGTGAATAACATGATCGGATTGTCGATAAATATTGTCCTTCAAACGTTGAATTGAACGTTCATTGCCCGGTATTACCGAAGAGGAAAAAATAATTGTATCGCTCTTTCTAAGCTTAACACTTCTATGCTGGCCGGAAACAATACGACTTAGAGCGGCGTTTTCCTCGCCCTGTCCACCAGTACAAACAACCACAATTTTGTTATCCGGGTACCTATCAATATCTTTGGAGTCGATTAGGGTACCCTTGGTTGTTTTGATATAGCCAAGCTCGTGTGCAATGCCAATGTTTTTTTTCATGCTATAGCCATCCAAAGCTACTTTTTTATTTAATTTATTGGAAGCCTCAATTACCCAGCGCACTCTCTCTACTTGCGAACTGAAAGTAGTAATAATAACTCGGCCTTGGGCTTTTTCTAAAATTCCATATATATTATCATACATCTCTTTGTACGTGGCATGACGACCTTCTTTAAGCGCTCCCAAACTTTCCAACATCAAAGCGCTAGGACGTTTAACATTTTTTAAGTTATTGTATTTTATGTGAGTAACACCGCTTGCTTCGCGTTCCATTGTCCAATCTCCAGGATGAATAGCAGTGCCGGCCGGAGTCTCAAATGTAGTGCCCATTGAGTCCATAATAGAATGTTCCACTTGAAAAAATCCGACATTAAAAGCGCCCAATTTAATTTTATCAGTAATTTTATTTACGGTAATCGTTTTTAATCTCTTGGCAGTGCCTTTTTTGTAGTCCTCTTGTCTATCCTTAAGCATGGCCAAAGTCAATGGCATTGCAATTACTGGGGGGTATCCCAGCTTTTCTAACAATAGAGGCGCAGCGCCAATATGGTCTAAGTGTCCATGGCTAAATACAACACCCCGAATATTCTTTTCTTTACCAAGCAAATATTTTGTATTTGGAATAATAAAATCAATTCCCGGCATGTTTTCTTCCGGAAACTGAAGCCCCATATCTAGTATGACAATATCATTCTCATATTCAAAAATTGTCATATTCCGACCCACCTCTTCACATCCGCCAACCGGAATTATGCGTAAAACACCTTTGGCTAAAACCGGTGTCCTATGATTGTTTCTTGGTTCTGTATGATATTTTTTTCTTTTGTCTCTTGGCGTCCCTGATGACCCAGGCCTATAGCCTTTTATTGTACGTTTTTGTTGAGCAGGTTTAACTGGACCAGGTTTAACTGGACCAGAAAAACTGTGTCTTTTTGTGGGCTGATCTTTTTGTGTGTCAGACCCACTAGACGTGTTATATACACGCCTTTTTCGAGGTTGGAAGCTATTGCTTCTTGGACCTCTCTCCCTTGGAGAGTTCATTGTGTTCATAAACGAGTAAGTAAACAAATGACTAGTGCATCCGCCAAAGAACCAATCGGTCCTCCGGTGGGTGCACTGAATCATTCGTGAGCGAGCACTGTGGCACGCATGTAGTTATTTATTGTTTTTACCTAAATACTAGAATTTTGAAGTCAGTCTAGTAATAAGATTTTTAGATTTAATTAATAATAGGTTGAAGAAAAATATAATTTGAATAATTTAAAATTGTTTTATATTACTTTTTCCATTCCATTTTTGTATTCATATACCATTCTGTTACATTTGCAAAACGATCAGATGGGTGAAATATACGCACAACATCAACACCCTTAATGTCATTAATTGTTGCGTATGTATAGGTTGGCCTGTATAAAAACGCCGCCGGTCTTTCCCCCAAAATAATATCTTGAAATTTTCTATATAATTCAACTGTTTTTTCCTCATCATTGCTTTCTCTTGCTGTCTCCAACAAGGTATCAACATTGCGATTTACATATTGTGCCAAATTCAAACCAGGAAAATCAGCCTGACTTGAATGCCAGAAAGGAAACTGGTCCGGATCGCTTCCCAAGATCATCCCGTAAAGCAAGATATCATAATCTCTTTCTTTCAAAACAGTCCTGGAAAACTCTTTTGGATTCACAAAACTAACATTTGTCTTTATCCCAATTTCTTTCCAAAACCCAACAATAAAATCAGCTGTCTTGTGATACTCCTGAGTATCTGCCGTGACTAAATTAACTTCTAACACATCCCCATCTTTATTTTCTCTATAAAATACTTGAGCTTCGTTTGTTTCTGCTTTCAATTGTTCCAATATTTCTTTTTCAGCAAACTCACGCAACGTTGAAGTACTCTGTCCACTTTCGTCCGCAACGTCAGAAGTAGTTGTCGAAGTGGTAGGATTGTTTTCTTCCCACTCTTTTAATAAAGCGCCCTTCCTATCTTCTATATATTTCTCAGCAGTGATGCGCGGCCATATTTCATCCAAAAGTTCATTAGATTTATTTACATTATATTCTGTTTTTGTTATTTCTGGATTATACCCGGGAAATCCCGGTAATATTGGACTAAAAATTACTTCCCCTTCATTTTTTAGCGCCTGTCGTAAGATCCTTTCTTTATCAATCGCATGCTCAAGCGCCGCCCTAACCTTAGATTCCTTTAGCGCCTCCTTTTCCTCTTGGTTAAAAAATAAAGCAGTATATTGAGGCAATTGCAAAACATGCAAATCAATATATTTGCGCTCAACCTTATCCCTCATATCATGAGGAACAAAGTTAAGACCATCAACTCTTTTAGCCCTTAATGCCTGTATTGCGCCCTGCGGACCTTCGTATTCTGAAAAAAACTTAAAAGTAAAATCTTCTATATATGGAGGCTCCCTATAAAAATCCTTATACCTTTTCAAATCATATGTATGAATATATCCAGTATCATCTTTAGTCAATTTCTTAAACATAAACGGGCCCGTCCCAACTGGCTGTAAATTTTGATTATGCAAACGCATTCTATCTGGTATTACTTCAGACCAAATATTTTCTGAAATAACGCCAACCGTAAGAATTGATAAAAATGGCGCAAACGGCTCTTTCAACTTAAAAACAATAGTATAATCATCAACCACCACCAATTCCACACCCTGAAAACTTACATACAGCGGACTGCCTACTGATTTATCTTGTATAGCT